>Ga0307518_10000284_pt1 | contig 38557 bp, 57 predicted proteins | sample 25_EM_MG_FD_203889 | JGI IMG/M metagenome (GOLD analysis project Ga0307518, IMG submission 203889) | Populus trichocarpa ectomycorrhiza microbial communities from riparian zone in the Pacific Northwest, United States - 25_EM | ecosystem: Host-associated > Plants > Roots > Unclassified | place... | reverse complement strand
TAAATATGGGCTCATCCATTAATGTGCACCCAGTAAGATTGTGGCCCACCAACATGACATGATGACAATTCCTATATCCCTACCATAACCCCTCCTTAACTACTACCATAGCCCACCCATATTACTCGGTGATACTCCATCCGTGGGCTCCTGTCCGCTGGCCTGTGACACTTGGCCGATTTTCACCTTCGGGTGGCCGTGTAAGATGGGACAAAGTAGGTACATTATGTGATGTTCATGACACCTGTGATGATTTGTGTGTCCACATATCCTTCATCTGCGTTTGCATCTGACAGTGAAGCAGATCTCTCATCATCACCACATCTGGAAACTGATGGTCATGTGGGGGGTGTGGATAAATGTGGGGTGGAAGTGGATGCAGGTATAATAAATGGTTGGTGATAGATGATTGTCACAGAACAACGACATTGAAATGGATGAAGCACTGTGTATCTGTGTGGTGTTTGTATTTGTTGTAACACGGGTAGTAGTTCCAAGCAAGGTGGTTGCCGGTGCCTGCTGGCACTTCCCCGAGTAACCTATTAGTACCATTATTAGACAAGGTAACATGTAAAACTTACCTTTAGTTCTGGCACTAACATCTGTTGTGTAGTCAAATAACCTATTAGTACCATTGTTAGATAAGTTAACATGTAGTGGTAGTGGGAAACTTACCATTAGCTCCGGCACTAACTTTTGTTGTGTAGTGAAATAACCTATTAGTAGCATTGTTAGACAAGTTAATATGTTGTGGTAGTAGGAAACTTACCATTAGCTCCGGCACTAACCTTTGCTGTGTTGAGCCCACTCCTACATAGTAGGAAAGGGCATCTGTTTGGTCAAGTTTGCCATGTTGTGCAAGAGGAGTGACAAACAGTGTCCACAATATCACATTTTTGGCATTTTTGGGCACTTAGTCAAATTTTGGACACACAGTGGCAGTACCAACTACCAAGTGGTACTACACTTTTGCTACACAACAATTATACTACGCATTTTTGGTAATCAGCACTACACCACAAACACTACACAACTTCTCCACATTTTTGGTAATTAACACTACAACACAAACGCTACACAACTACTACGCATTTTTGGTAATCAACACTACACTACAAACACTACACAACACATCCTAATTGATACCACATTTTTGGTAATCAAGTCTACAACACAAACAGAACACAACTACTCCGCATTTTTGGTAATCAACACTACAACACAAACACAACACAACTACTACACATTTTTGGTAATCAACACTACACAACACATCCTAATAGATACTACACATTTTTGGTAATCAACACTACACAAATACTACACAACATTTCTTAATTGACAATACACATTTTTGGCAATCAACACTACAACACAAACACAACAGAACTACTACACATTTTTGGTAATCAACACTACATTACAAACACAACACAACACATCCTAAGTGACACTACACATTTTTGGTAATCAACAATACAACCCAAACACTACACAACTTTCCCTAATTGCTACTACACATTTTTGGTAATCAACACTACAACGCAAACACTACACTACATTTCCTAATTGATACTACGCATTTTTGGTAATCAACACTACAACACAAACACTACACAACATTCCCTAATTGAAACTATGCATTTTTGGTAATCAACACTACAATACAAACACTACACAATATTTCCTAATGGATACTACACATTTTTTGTACACATTTTACTACACTTTGATTACACTTTGACTACACTTTTAGTACACTTTTTTGTACACTTTTAGTACACTTTTTAGTACACTTTTTGGTACACTTTAACTACACTTTTTACTACACCTTTACTACGCTTTTTTGTGCACTTTTACTACACTTTTACTACCCTTTTTTGTACACTTTGACTAGACTTTTTACTAGACTTTTACTACGCTTTTTTGTACACTTTTACTACACTTTTGACTTCACTTTTACTACACTTTGGCTACACTTTTGACTTCACTTTTACTACACTTTTGACTACACTTTGGCTACACTTTTGACTACACTTTTTTGTACACTTTTACTACACTTCTACTATACTTTTGGTAAATTGATTAGGTTAAGTAATGTAGTCACAATTAGGCTAAGAAAGGTAGTCATGATTGGATTAAGAAGTGTAGTCATGACTAGGTTAAGAAGCATAGTCATTATTAGCTTAAGTAGTATAGTCATGACTAGATTAAGTAGTGTAGTTATGATTAGGTTAAGAAGTGTAGTCATGACTGGGTTAACAAGTGCAGCCCAAAGTGTAGTAAAAGTGTACAGAAAAGTGTAGTAAAAGTGTAGACAAAAGTGTAGTAAAAGTGTACAGAAAAGTGTAGTAAAAGTGTTCAAAAAAGCTTAGTAAAAGTGTAGTAAAAGTGTAGTAAAAGTGTAGTCAAAAGTGTAGTAAAAGTGTAGTCAAAAGTGTAGTCAAAAGTGTAGTAAAAGTGTTCAAAAAGTGTAGTCAAAAGTGTAATAAAAGTGTACAGAAAAGTGTAGTAAAAGTGTACAAAAAAGCGTAGTAAAAGTGTAGTCAAAAGTGTAGTAACAGTGTACAAAAAAGTGTAGTAAAAGTGTAGTAAAAGTGTAGTCAAAAGTGTAGTAAAAGTGTAGGAAAAAAGTGTAGTAGAAAGTGTAGTAAAGGTGTAGCAATAGTGTCAGTAGTTAGGAATTTACAGAGTTGTACAGAGTTGATGGGTCTGTACAGGCTGTACAGACCTGTACACAAGTCATGTGGTCTGTAGTGTCCGTAGCCCAAAAGTGCTGTTTTGCTGATGTGCTGGGGGGTGGGATGGTGGTGGTGGGGGGTCGTCATCATGGTCATCATGTTGGTCTTCGACAGTGGGGGGTGGGGGTTGTTGTTGTTGTTGTTGTTGTTGCTGTCTGGCAATGCTGGAAGGTGGGGGTGGGACAACAGTGGTGGTAGTCATTGTCATCATCTGACAACGGTGGGGGTGGGATGGTGGTGGTGGTGGTGGTGGGGTGGTGGTCACATCATTCATCAATGGTGGGGGTCATCATTGTCGTTGTCTGACAATGTGGGGTGGTGGTCATGTCATCAATGGTGGGGGCTGGGACAACCATTGTTGTTGTTGTTGCCATCTGATGACACTGGGAGGTGGGGGTCATGTCGGTTGTCAACACTGGGGGGTGGGGGTCATTGTTGTCGGATGATGCTGGTGGGGGTTGGGTCGTCATCATCGTCATCGTCATTGACAGTGGTGGTGGTCACAGTCGCATTGTTGATGCTGACGGTTGTCATTGTCATCCAGGTGGTGGTGGTGGTGGTCGCATGGCAGTAGTCATCATCATCATCCAAGTGATAGTAGTGGGGGGGAAGGGGGGGTGGGACGATGCTGGTGTGGTGGTTGAAGGCGGAGTGAGGATGAGGGACTTAGAGAAATCTCTTGAAGCATGTGTGTTTGTGTTTGTGTATATGATTACATCAGCATACTGACTACCAACATTTCCTAATAGTATCTACCACTTTCCTACACCAAGAGTGAGTGGGAACCTTTGACCATTTAAGGTAGGTGTGCTACTACACTTTTACTACACCTTTTACTACACTTTTTAGTACACTTATTGGTACACTTTGAATACATTTTTTGGTAGACTTTACTACACTTTTACTACACTTTTTGGTACACTTCTACTACACTTCTACTACACTTTCACTACACTCTCAGTACACTTTTTACTACATACTATGATTAGGTTAAGTATGGTAGTCATGATTAGGTTAAGTCCCATAGCGATTAGGTTAAGGAATGAAGTTATGACTAGCTGAGACTGGTGCCAGCCTGTGCCAGACTATGATTTCTATGGCTACTATGGCTACTATGGCTAGACTATGGTTTTTCTATAAAATCTATCACTACTATAAAAATTATAATTACTATGGCAAAACTATAATTTCTCTATGGAATCTATGGCCACTATGGCCACTATGGAATTTTCCTGGGTTTGCTGATGCTGGGGGTGGAGTGGAGTGTGGAGTGGAAGTGCTGACAACAATACTTAAGAGCGTGTGGCAATGCTGGCAGAAAGGTCTGATTCTCCCAAAACAAATTACAGCTTTCTCTGAAAACAAATCTAATTCTCCAAAAACAAATCCAAAATCTCTTGTTTTAATTTCGGATAGTATCTAGATAGTCTCTCCCAGTGACCTTGAAATCCTGACCTTCAGCCACCTCACATTCAAGGTCAGTTGATAAATGAACAATGTTGTTCTGTCCAATCATTCACCCCATACCAGGACATATTGAAAGAACATCCAATTTGGTTCACACTTGAATGAGCTCATCTAGTATAACCAGTGATCAATGATGCTTTATGGTTCACTAGATCTAGATCTAGATTGGCATGTTAATACACAATAGCTTAAGTTGAACATTTCACCCTTGAAAGAAGTAAAGTCCAAGTCAAATTTGGTGATACCTGTTGTAATGAGATGAAATGCGCAATGTGGTCGTCTACAGTAGTGTTTTGATCAAAGATACGACATCTTCCGCCACACCCCAAGACGCCTGGTATCCCGCACCCCTTTGGTAACAAATCATTATCAGTGGGTGATCTGCTCGTCTTCCAAGTGCAGCACTCACCCAAATCCGTATGCATGGACAACCTGTAGAGTATTGCACTCTTCAGACGGTGATGGGTTAAAGGGTATAAGATCGTGGTTCCCTCCACGAAGCGGAAATTGAATTACTTCCGCCTCTACCCGAGCCCCTCCCTTACGTGCGGGGCGCAGACCGACGTGATGGCCCAGTATCTTTGCCCGGTTTCTATCGTAAAGACTGGGTTCTAACTTCGCACAACGATCGAATATGGCCTGTGCAATATTCATATCAAGGGAAGTGTCCCAATTCCCCTGTTCGAAAGTGCCCCCCAGGAGAACAGTGTCCGAAGGGGACGTTCCAGGACGGGGTATGGTGTAAGTGACTTCCCCGTTCAGGAATGAATCATCTTTCTTCAAAGTCAGTCTACATTGGACGCGGTTCAGAGTGCTGCAAACATACGATCATTTATAATCACGGAACCCTTCACGTCAGATGACTGGACGAGCATCGTTTGTCCACGTATTGGAAATAATTTGGCATCCTCTATGCCAATAATCGACTTGGAACCTAGACGACACATTTGTCACGTAACTAACCATGGTTGGGCCATCCGACTCACCAAGTCCAGATGCATTCACTAGAATACCGTCACTATCTACAAACGGTTTCAGCTCTTCCAAAGTGGTCACTTGTTTCCGGACGAGCTGAACGCCATGGTGGATAAGTTGCGATTTAAGCCAAGGAATGTACTCCTGTGGGTTGATTACGATGGTATCATAAGCGCAACCAATAACGTATGGTTCTGGGATTTCCTCTGGCTTAAGCACTCGGAACTGAACCCATGCCAAGATGAGTTATGGCCCATATTATACATATATGACACCTACTTCACGAACTAAGTCCGTCCACCCCAACTCGGAGCCTGTATGTTCCACCGTCTTTGAATAAATCTTAGTCGGAAGTTTCTATAGGCATGATATTAGTGGCATTTAACATCTGTAAAGACATTTTTCCACTTTTACAAGCCCAGTGGGGATCATGTCCCAGAACTTGTTGCTTGTTTGATGTCAACCAGTAATCAGGACAGGAATGTGTATCTATTTTCTCACAAGGTCGTCTGTTCCCACCGGTGGGAGCGTGGATCTGACCTTTCCAACGGCGTGGGGGACCAATTTGCGCCCTGCACACAACTTTGAGCAATTGTCAAGGCAGAAGTGAAACACGTGAATGACATACTGCGAAGGGACTCGCCCACGCTTGGGAGTCCATGTCTTCTGGCATATCTCGGGCAACGATCGTCACCTTGAACGGGCCCACGTCATGCCAGCGTGTGGCTGCAAGATAGGCAACAGAAAGACCGATGACCCCGGCACCAAGCACCACTAACTGCTTTGGCGAATGCTCTTGGTCTGAAGTCATGATAATAATAGGTCCTTCCACACACGAGTCGCTCTGGACTGGGAAGTCCTGGAAGTCCGCTGCGAGATATTTGTACTTGAGCTATTTGCAGTCCTGTCTGTTTGCCTTATCTCTGCGCGCTGACGAGGTATTTACTTCTGTTTGTACCTGAACTATCGTAGCGTAAGTATCTAATCTAGTCCCGTTCCCGTTCCGCCCCTGTCCATCTTTCGACAGCCCACACAACACCACCAATGGACACAGGAAAGTCTTACCACAAACAAGCGACAGGAACAGCATTCGAGACGGTCCAGCTTCATTCCACTGATCAAGAAATAACCCTCTTCGCCGCCTGCTTCTGTCCTTTCGTGCAGCGTGTATGGGTTGCTTTGGAGTATCTAGGAATCCCTTACAAGGTCGGTCTTCGTTTGTCTATGTTGCCGTTGTTAGTTTTATGAACACCTTATCGCTATGATTAGTATTGTAAGTGTGGATTACAACGTGTATCAATGTTGTATTGATCGTGTCGCTCGCACCAGACGAGGTCGATCCGTACAAGAAACCTCAAGAATTACTCGAATTGTCCCCCAAAGGTCTCGTTCCGGCCTTGCGACTCAACAACCTTGATCCACCGAAAGCATTGAACGAGAGTACCATCATCCTCGAATACTTGGAAGAGTCTGTCAATACGATTCTATTGGATGTCCACTCACATCGTCTCCCAGCCTCGCGTCCACATCCAGCGAACGGACCCTTCTTCCCCCTACATCCGATCCATGTGGGTGCACCAATATTTCTCGTGACGACACATTCACATTAATTCTGGCAGATGCCCGCGCCCTAGTCCGGCTCCAATCCGATCATATCAACCGCGCCCTCGTACCAGCCTTCTACCGGTTCCTTCAAGCGCAAGATTTTGTCCCTCAAATCGCGGCCGGAAAAGAATTTCTGGACGCTATCGAGACACTTGTTGGTCTCTTTGAGCGCGCTGAAAGAGAAGTTGGTGGAACGGGTCTATGGAAAAAGGACGGAGAGCTCAACTTGGCAGATGTGCTTGTTGCACCTTGTGAGCACTATATTTGTTCCTTTTGAGCATTATGTGCCAATCCGAACTGGTCTAGGGATCTTCAGGGCGAGAAATGTTCTCAAACACTATCGCGGGTTGGAGCTCCCCCAGGGACCCAAGTTCTGTGCATGGCTGACGAGGATGTTGGAGCATCTCGCATTCAAGCGTACATGCAGCACTGAACAACTTTACCTGGATAGCTATGAACGGTGAGAATACCTACTTCTGGGTCGAGCTTGCATGGCCCTAATGATCATGCATAGCTATGCATTCAATCGGCCAAACACCAGCCAGGTGGCGGATGCCATCAATGCAGGTAGAGGATTACCTTGATAAATGAAAGGACTGGTTGTCCTGTGACCTGTTCGACAGTCTGATGTGAATGTTGTCGTTGCCAATAGACCGTTTAGCAATTCAACACATACAGTTTAATTGTTCTTCTGCCATTTGTTTGGATCCTTTCGCAGAATCCTAGCACTGCTACTTGCAAATAAACAGACTTCGTGTCGTGTTGAGGTATGCTATCTACGTTCGTTCTTTCGGAAAACGCCCATACCTCAGTTCCGTTTCCTTATGGTAAAAGAACTCGCAGTTCAACCCCAGGCAGCAAAAATCATTGAGAAACTTATGAGCGTGCAGAGAAGTCGACGGAGTGGGTCTATGGACGGAGGATGGCAATCTTGGCTTCGGCAGATGGTAGGTGCTCTCAAGCATTATCGGCGTGCAAGCAGCACCGGGAAACTACACTTGAATAGCTATGAACGCGAAAATCCTACCTCTGAGGGCCCCAACGATCATTGCATTTGATCGTCCAAGCACCAGCTTGGTGGTGGACGCCATCAATGCTGCCCTGAGAAGCAGAAGAACTATTGATCCTATATGATAGTTAGGTTCTTGTCAACATATCGCTCAGTTGTATTTATGTCATGTGTCTTTCTGATGGCAAGTTAGCATCTCGTGGGGCTAATATGGTGTATTTCGGTGAATATGTCTCATACTGGTTCACTACCACTAAGGCTATGAAGCGAGATCTGCCGAAGCGGTTGGCGGTATCGATGCAGGGAGTATTGAAGGTTGCACAACCGTATTGCCCAACCGAGGCAAGGACCGCTTCGTCACAAACTCGAATGTCGTAGGCAACTTATCTGCTGCTTGACGCAGGGCTGAACCGAAACTCAGATACCGTACAACAGAAATGAGGACTGTTCTTACCTTCTCGTGCGAGTTCTTCTCTGATGGGGGTTCCACCAATCTCAAAGATAACTCTTCCGGTTGGTACGCTGCAAGGGCCGTGAAGTTTCAGTCACGATATGCAACAACGATACGTACCGCGTTGCCCAAAACTCAAAAGTTCCTTTACCCTTCCCCATACGCGTTTCGTTACCCTACACAATATTCGTGACCATTACAAACCCAAGCCTTTCAATACACACACCTTTATGCAAACAGGAATGTCAGGGAACACCCTCAAATAGACCTTCGCTCCCTTGACGACCTTGATTTTCTTCTTGATCACCTCCTCTGCGGTCGTGAGTTGTTTTGCAGTGAATCTAACGCCCATTCCCTTGATTCGGATTCCCCAGTCTCCGAATGCAAGCGTCGTCCCTCGTGTGGACCCTCCTGTTGGGATCGGAATGCGACCTTTGTGCCGTCGGACATTTTGGACTCGACGTGGCGCGAGTTGGGAGCGGAATCGGACGCCGCCGAGAGAGATTTTGGGAAGGAAACCCGACAAACGAAGGAGGGCGAACATGAGCAGACACGGGAGAGCGAGAATGGACAGACACGTGACCAACCAAGCAGGGATTATGTAACCTGCTTCTCCGACAGCTTGCGCAGTGACCACGATGAGCGACAGGAAGCGGGCGTTTGAGGGAAATGGAGAGACATCTGTCGCGAAGAGGCCCAAAAGGTGCGAGTGCAGACTTGTCTATGCTACAGCACACTGACGTCGTATTTAACCAGCGAACTTGTGAGTCTTTCTTTCGTCGCCCCACAAAGGTGAATCTTTGTTGCCAACGTCGTTCTGACATGTGTTCTATAACCTTGTTATTGCTTTTCTGTAGACGTCATCGAATGGATCAGGAACTCCAGGGGTGAGTCTACCTGCTTTTTGATGGGCCGGGCTAACTATCCGTACAGCTGTCGCAAGAGGCACTCATCGCCCAGAAGCGCGCAGAAATCTCTGCGAAGATAGCGGCTATGAAAAAGGGCATTTCCGGACTGCCGGATAAACCTCCGATCGCTGTCCCTTCTCCCTCCCCAGCAGCATCTTCTGCTGCCAGGACGCCCGCAAGGGGGGATGACAGTCCAGCCTTGGGCACTCCCACTACTCCCAATGACGACGATATAAATCGGAAAGTAGCAGAAGCAAAGCGACGAGTGGCCGCGGCTCAGTCTATACTCTCCGTCAAGGATAACCCGTACATGGTACCGCTTCGACTTCGTTCACCGATGAAATGACGTCTTGATTTATTTCTTTCCTAGTCGGTTCCCGCACCCAGTAAGAAGGGAACTAGGCCAGCCCCTGAGCCTGCTCACCAGGGTGCAGGACTGAAAATGGCTGCACATCCCTTGTTACTGGACAACACCCCTGTAGCGCCACAGTCCAAAAAAGACAGATATAAACCTATGCAACCAAAGTTTGCCTCGATCAAGGTAAGGAAACGGTCGGGTTTGTTGAAGTTTCAGACTATTTGCTCATGACCATTAGGCCAACATCCGTAATGCACCCACACCACCCCCTGCACCCACTCCCGTGTCTGTCTCCACGGAAGTCAAATCCAATCCATACGCATCCGGTTCTTCTGCAGCTAAAGATGCAGTTTTTGATGGCGCTCCAAAGGAACGGATGGGTCGTTCATTCAAGTTCAATCCTAAGGGAAAATATGTCCAGCTGGGTAATCAGATGAGGCAGGAGGTTCAGATGGAAGCGCTAAAGCAACGTATTGCGGAGAATGCTCGAAAGGCTGGTTTGGATTCTGAATTCGAGACTCTGGAGAAGAATATCAAGGTGTGTATTCATTTTCCTCGCCTTTGATTCCCTTGTTCATTGCTCCTATGTGATAGCGTGAACCCCCACCGGAGGTCGAATGGTGGGATGCTGCCCTCCTTCCTCACAAGACTTACGATGATCTTGTCATGGGACTCTCTGAACTCAACATTCGTACCGAGAACTCCCCTGTGACTATTTACGTCCAACATCCGATTCCTATCCCCGCTCCTGGTGAAAAGAGCAAGGTCGGCTTGAAGCCACTTAAACTAACCACCAAGGTTTGTTTTGACTCTGTACGGTATGGGCTTGCTTACGATTGGCTTTCGATAGGAACAAAAGAAGATGAGGAAGCAACGCCGTCAAGCCGAACTGCAGGATAAGCGTGATCGGATTCGAATGGGTCTTATCCCTCCTGACCCAACGAAGGGTACGTTGGCATGTTCTTTCCTTAATCAACCTGACTGACGTCGTTCAACCAGTCCGCCTCACTAACCTAATGAAGGTGCTGACATCGGATGCGGTGCAAGACCCCACGCGCGTTGAAGCGCGTGTACGCCGTGAAGTGGCGATGAGGAAGCACCAGCACGAGAAGATGAATGCAGAGCGGAAACTCACAGACGAACAACGCCGGGAGAAGGTGGAGGTCAAAAAGGCAGAAGAGGAGAAGAAAGGCATATTTGGTGCTGTCTTCAAGTTGGCGTTTGTCCTTTATTGCCGTGAACAGATGACTGATGCGTTTGGTTCTCTGCACAGGGTGAAGACGCTGTCTGACCCCGCTCATCGGTTTAAAGTGCGCAAGAACGCAGAGCAAATGAACATGACTGGGCTGTGTATTTTCAACCCGTCCTTTAGTATGGTGTACGTGGAGGGTGCTGTCAAGTTCATCCGGTCGTACAAACGCCTGATGTTACACCGTATCGCCTGGACGGAGGCCGCTCGACCCCGAGGTGGACAGGATGTGGAAATCGACGAGGGCGACGAAGACGAGCAAGGCAATGAGGACAATGCGAATGGGAAAGCGGGAGCAGCGGACACTCCAGATGCAGATGGCGGCTCTGGAGTACCACTGGAAGACAACGCGTGCTATTTGATCTGGGAGGGTCAACTAAGGGATCGGGCGTTTAGCAGTTTCAAACCGCGGAGTTGCCCGACGGATTCTGCGGCCAAAGAGGCCCTTGGACAGAAGTTGTCTGGTTATTGGGATATGGCAAAGAATTGGAAGCCGGAGGAGGAGGAGTTGGTTTGATTTGGATCCTTTGTCTTTCCCTTACAATGTACTGATTGGCACATCTCATTCGCTTTTGCAAACATGGGCTGATGGGTGGTCCTTTGCTCTCTGCTAGTATTACTAACTATATCTATGTGCGTGTACCTTCCTTTGGACAATAGTCGTGAGGTTTCGCGCTTTTCTGGGGTTCTTTCATTCTTGTGCTGCACGCTAAGTACCAGCCGAACATGAAGGAAGGCAATTGCCGGGTGCATCTGTTCACTATTGCCGCAGACGCAATAACTCCGGTGCAAAATATCATTGACGGGTGCCCAGCGACGAGAGATCAAATCACAAAGAGACTAGGCATATACAGACCTACTTTGGACCTACTGGTGTACTTGACTTGTATGCAACTGTACTCGCATTTGGAGCACATGTTCACGGAGGTTTTATGTACCACTGACGTACGTTCGCAGTGGTCTTTCCTCAACGATAGTCCACCAACGACCCGCACTCCAAACAGCATGCGGTTCTTCACAACACTATTCGTTGCCTCTGTGGCTGCCCTTGTGGCGAGCTCTCCTGTCATGGACACGAGCAGTAGCAACATCGTTCTTGACACCCAGCAAATGCTCTTGGGCGGAAGCGGTGACGAAGATGGTCCATGTCAACCCTATGGCTCGCTCTGCGACTGGCCCGCCGGCTCGAGGGGCCCATGTTGTGCTCCCCTCCTTTGCAGGCCCATCACCATCCATCCGTCACCCTACTTGGTGTGCTCGTAGATTCTTCCAGCCTTTGGTACGTTGAGTTTTATATCGCCTCCCTTGCCGTTATCTTACAGGCGCTAGGTGGCCGTCCCCAGTTCACTTCCTGTGCAATGGGTCATACTAATTTGATCTCGCTTTGAGCAGTCGTCGTTGCTTTGTGCCCGCATTTTATGTTATTCATACCGTGCCTTTCACTGCAGTCGTTCAAGGTACCTTGATGCATTTATCGTGCACAAGATTTGTCTGTGGCAGTTTAATTTCCACTAGGCGTTAATCCGTCCACCTGAGTTGCATATATCTGCATGCCACTACTATGTAGTACAAGAATTGTCAGTATCTTCGGTTCCCCATTGCATCATGAAGTTGAAGATTTGGAGTGGGCGCTCCGGAACGATGACGCGTCCTCTCTGAATGCGTGTGTAGTAAGTTCGGGTGTAGTTGTTTCCCTCCCTTCCGGATTTATGGTTTACAGTATTAGATTTCAATGGGATATCTCTCTATCCTTCCCGTCGCTATGGTGTGCCCAATGGCCGTCGCCGCACATACCTGGGCAACTTGGCTACCCGTGCTTCCTCAGCAAGCACTTTAACTTGAGTCAAGGGCAACGTCGCCTTGGATGAAGTATCCTATGCCACCGTACGATGCCATACTGCCAGTGTCTGTTGTTTTCCTATCCTCGTTATTTTCCATGCCAAGGTACCCAATGCAGCTCCCAGCTGCGGACTTCTGGGTACTTGATCATTTGTGATTGGTGATCGATACCCATTTGGCGAACCGAGGCGCAAACTGCGGCTTGTCAACAACTGGTTATGCCGCTTGAAAGCGTATCCGATGCACTAGTAGAGGCGCATCTGGTTTAAATATTCCGCTCAAGGCCGTCGTCACTTCAAGTTACCTATTTCCCTGTAGTCATGTCATCCCACTGACGGTCAGTAAAAACGCGCTTACAGGCCGACACTGAGGTCTCCCGAATGGACATATGTTACCGAAAACGAAAACCTTTGAATCCCCTCGAGTCTTATAGAGGTCCAGGTCTCAGTCAGTATCAGGCTGCACAGGTTGTCCGTGCCATACAATGGATCGGGAAAACAGCTTTAGCAGCGACGGCCCCCGAACTGATACAGTGGTACACCGGTCCGCACATCGACATGTAGAACCCGGAAACTTGGAATTCTGGTGGGCACGTTTGAGGACTGTTCACTCCATATACGCTGTCCCTGACCCCGCAGATGTCAATCATCCACAACAGAACCTGTTACTTCCACCTTCCGGTATGGCATCTCTTCTGCCTGGGCCTATGTGTATTGGCTTCAGTCAGTAAGGTTGCCCGACCCAGCGCCACGCATTGAACTGTAAGAAGGTCACAGAAGGTACCCTTGCTGTGCAAGGGAACTATCGATCGATTCAAATCTTATCAACATAGCGATACAGTTCAATATTTATAGGGATTGTCATCTGGTCATTCGGGTTTCCCTGATGGAGCCAACATAGAACAATGCGAGCCTTGTTTTTGGGGGCCAATACTGTCGCGAGAGATTATCTGATTAGCAACGTGCTCAGTGATGCATCGAGATAGATGCTCCAACTTTCGAAGGCTTCGCAAATACAAAGCGGCTCCCCGTCAATTCCCAAGAAGCGCATCGTGCGCAGGCTATTACTGCTCACACGCAATGTTTCTTCACATTGACTGATTACAATCAGTCATGTGCCTTGCATGAAACACTCTGCCGATCAGTGGGATGTGGAAGCGCATGAAGTGGGTACATTTTCCTTCTATCCAGAGTCTGGAATGGTTTTGCATCACTCACTCCGTTCCGAATTCTCCACTCTCAAGCCAGGGCGTTTTCTTTTCGAACATCAGCCGAGGGATATATAGGGATATATATATATCCAATTGGACTCCCAAAGCCGGCTGACAGGTTGAATGTTACCCTCTATGTAGTGGCCAAGAGAGGGTGACATTCGAAAATGGGGTCAAACTACTCACTCTCTCCAGTAAGTAACGCCCCATCAGAAAATCCACAAGGATCATATCTGATGACAATTATTATAGGGTCGTTCTTGAAAGCATTTCACCCCTCGATTTCGCGGTCGATTTGGATTTGGGACTTCGGGCAAGACCGAAAATTGGTCTCCAACTTTGACATCCCCGGTTTCGACGCGATTTCGCTCGATTTCGACCACCGGTTCAAACTGAAGTCAAGCGAAATCGTCGTTGCACAATTTAGGTGGTCGATTTCAGCTCGGGAAATCAAAATCGAAACCCAAATCGACCGCGAAATCGAGCTTTGATCGACCCCAATCCAAGTATACCCACCGATTGGATGTCTTGATAGCGAAGTCGTAGTACCGAAGGCGGCTAGGCCAGTGGCCGAAGCCATCAGTTCCAGATTATCTCCTCCGTCCATTATAGGCATGGAATGTTTGCTTCTTCAAGCACCAAGCTCCCATTCGGGTGAGGACATTAACCGGCGTATCCTTTCTTGGCTATACGGAGGAATTCCCATCGCCATCCATGGAGGATAAAAAGGTCCAGCTTCTTCATCTATTCCTCAGTTTTTCGACATTTCGACATACGTGAGCCCTACTCTTTTCTTAGTATCTTCATAGTCCACACTGACTGTGTCGACTAGTGACCATGCCTGCGGATACGTTTTGTAGATGGCTTCCCGACCCAGAAGTCGTCGAAGACTTCATCCATGACTTTCTCCTGGCCTCTCGTTTTCTACACGGACGTCACCCTGATACCCTTGAACTTATGCAGCCTGGCGAAGAACTTCCTGCTATAGGAATGGCAAAGAACAGCGTCGGTTTCGCCCTGCTCTGTAATTATTTCCCTCCTTACCGCGTCATCCTCTCGGCGGGTGAACCCCAAACCGTAACCTGCAAGCCCTTGGATCCACTGGTGGAGGAATTCAAGCTCTTCATCGAGAGTAATGGGGAGGTTTTTGCAGGTTTCAATGAAATGTTTGACCAAGCTCCAAACCCCACTGACCTACAGAAGAGAAAGGTGAGTATATGTATATATTGTCCGTTCCCCTTCGATGTTGATTTACCGTGTAGATCGAAAATTACGTGGACTTGATGAACGCATTCAACACCCTTCTTAGCGCGCCCCCCACGTATGCAGAGGGCGATGTCGCCATGGTCGCTGGTGTTCCGTTCTATGGAATTCTCGCGCGCTTCTGCAACACCCCCGCTGGCTACAATATGTTCACTCACCCCGGGGTTAATGAGAGGTTCCATAAGATGTTCTACTCATGGCAGGGTTTCCTTGAGTCACCAGCCTCGAAGAGTGTGCTTAACACCGGCGAGGGTGGTTGGCTCAGTAATAATGCGCTCGCATCTGCAGTCGTGTATGCCGGTGGCCCTCCTGACTCGCCCCAGGATTTCCCATCCTACTACGTGTGTGACACAGAGGACCCCCACTATGGCTTTGAATCTTACGACGCATATTTTGCCAGGGAGTTGAAAGCCTCCAAGCGTGCTGTCATACTCCCCGATGACAATACTATCGTCAACTCACCGTGCTCCGCTGATGTTTACAAGCTTTACAGTCCTCTTAGCGAGTTGGAGAAGTTCTGGTTGAAAAAGACCCCTTATTCTCTCGGCCACATGCTCGGGCAGCATGAGCTCACTAGCCAGTTCGTCGGTGGAACCCTCCTGCAAGCTATGCTTGCATCTCGCGACTATCATCGTTGGCGTAGCCCTATCACTGGCACAGTCAGAGCCACTCGCCTCATTCCAGGGACCTATTATGCGGCTCGTTTGCAAAATCCTCCCAGCGCCGACCCAGACCCACCCACCCCTCCACCCCCCGTCCCTGTCGATCCGGACCCGATCTCTCGCTCTCAGGACTTTGTGTCAGCGATCTCCACCCGTGCTTTGATCTTTATCCAAGCAGACAACCAGGACCTTGGTTTGGTATGCTTTGTAGGTGTCGGGTTGGGAGAGGTATCGACTTGCAATATCATCGTCAAGGAAAATCAGCATCTTGAGAAGGGAGACGAGATAGGACAATTCCACTTCGGAGGATCAACCTTCTGTCTCCTCTTTAGGCCTGAGGTCGAGGTGACGCCACTTGAGCAGCCAGATGCAGAGGGCGTTTTGAAACCCCTGGTCGGGTCGAAGGTGCGGGTAGGCAAGGATATTATCAGGGTTGCGAAGAAGGCCTAAGCAGAAGCTGAGTCGGTTTTGACGTATTTCCTTTCCGCTCGCATCACCGGTGTGCCATTTACGAAATCCCCTTTCGATACTGTACGAGTAAGGAGTCGATGTGTACCAATTTTGTCCGTTGTATCATTGTACCAACTTACTGAGATCAATTCAGAACGTTGAACTGTTTGTTCACTAAAAGACTCTAGGAGAGGGTAAGTTTGATCGTTTACCGATTGAATTCTTGGCATGATGATTTCCGTGCACCGATCACTCCGAGTCAGGGGCTACTGGCTTCATGTTCACCGAAGTTCGATTTTTCCACTCCGTACCCGCAGCGGGGACTAGGCCTACTTGAAGGTTCTTTCCTTCTCGCCTGCGAGGATATCCAGTGAGGCAATAAATTCCTGGTACTGGTAGTATAAAAATTCATGCGACCCTCCGACTTAATGGGTGGATGTGTCACTGCTGAAGCCGAAGATTTCGCAGGAGCCGCGAGAGACACAATTCACCTTTATGCTATCCTCAGCATGAGGCTTTTTAGTGATCCCCTTGTTTATCAAAATCGAACTTAGTCTGGCAGTTGAGGAACATAAGAGCTTGCATTAATGTGGAAGAGACCCCAGACATAGCCTGCCTCACGGCTTAGCTGAGAACCACCTGGCTCTGTAGTCGGGTATTATCTTTCCTGGGTTCCCATGGAAGATCTGATCCCAAAGAGTAATCGCGTCTATTAGCTACTGCTCGCAGGCAACACCCCCCACACTTTGACGGAGCCATCATCACCTGCGGTCGCAAGTAGATTTTCGAATCCTGGACGAGGACACCACTGCACCGCGTTGATGTCGCTGACATCGTGCACGGACGAAATTGAAGCAATTAACTTAGAGTCCAATGCTGGCTTGGTATTGGTGTTCGGTTGCTCTGGGATTTCCTTGATATACGCATGAGCAAACAATGGCATGATCGATCGATAGCCGAGAACGTACCGCTATCTCCCATACGTTCAGCTTTCCATCACCTCCCGTGCTTGCGAGCCACCCCAGGCTGTTTGAGGAAGACCTCTTTCCATTCCAACTAATAGAGTATATGCTTCTTGCGTGGCCCTTGAGCTGGTGCACAAACTGCCATTTATACCGATCCGTCCGTTTCCAAATCCTAATTGTAAGATCGTCGGACGAAGATGCCAGGTAATTTCCGTCTGGTGACCATGCGAGGGACCAAACTGTTGAATCATGACCGGTCAATGTCGCGAAGCAGTACCAGTCGTCCGATGGATCTTCAATGTAAAGCTTGATCGTGTCGTCATACGAAGCCGATGCAAGGATCTACCCCACAGAAAGTTGTCAGCGTCTACTATTGTGAACAGTGAAATCATCCTAACCTCTTCTTTTGGATGCCAAGCAACGCACTTGACGTCTTGAGTGTGCTCCATCAATACACTCATGCACTCGAAGTCTGCATCGGGTTGGACTAAGGAACAGACGTGAGGACGAGGAGCACTACTCATACGAGTGATCTTACCGCCCCAGATCCAGACGGTCTTGTCTCTGCTACAGCTCGCCAATAGCGTTCCGTTTCCTGAATATGCAACGCTTTTGCATTCAGTTTCGTGGCCTTCCAGCAGGGTCACGCATTCCCACTCGCGGGTCTCACTCAGATCAACGTCGTCATCCGATTCACCCTTCATCTCGTATACCCCTACATTTGAGTCAAAAGAGCCTGTTGCAAGTGTCTTGCCTGAAGGGGCCCAGGTAACACTGCGCACGGTCTTGGTATGCGGTGTAGAGATAGTGGTGACATGCGAAAAGGAGATCGATGCTGTAGGGTCGTCACTTTTCTGCCGGTAGCTGTACAGCCGGACTGTTTTATCTGCTGAACAAGAAGCAATGAGTGGTTTTGCGGGGTTCCAGGCAACTTGCCATGCACGCTCGTTGTGACCTAGTAGCAATGAAAGCAATTGATCTCGCTGACATTCGAGGCTCTCAGTCGTTTATCTTACCTGTAAGTTCGGAGATGAGTTGGAGATGGAAAGTGAGGTTTGCGTCCATTGCAGTGGCACTGGTTGAGGATCAGCTCTTCAAGATCTTGAATTGACCCCAACTGGTTCGTCATTATTAGCACCGCAGATGTTTGTTTGTCCTTGTTGAATTCTAAAGCCTTTCCTTTCCTTTTTAGGAAATGCTGAACTCCTCCCAATTGTGTGGCCAGGGTCAGTTGGTTTGGCATGCATTTTGCCGTCGGGGTGCTGATATTTGTCCTCTAGTGGGTGTGCGCATAGCGCTTTCTTCTAGGAAACAAATTCTGAGGCGTAACACAAAGCCATGATCCAAACAGGTCTCATACAGAACGCGCACGATGACCTTGTTACAGATGTGTCCTACGACTTTTATGGTCTCAGGTTCGCCACCTGCAGCATAGACCAAAAGTAAGCCTTTTTCATTAGTACCTCTTTCTGGCCAATAATCTGGGCACAGAATCAAAATCTGGCAGCTAGATGAAACCAATGGCACGTGGAGCGTCGAGGACGAATGGAAGGTAGATCATTTCTCGTCTGGAATTAATCGCGTTCTGAATAAACGAGTTCAGGCACACGACGCAACGGTCACGAAATTATGTTGGGCACATCCAGAATTTGGCACGGTACTCGCATCCGCATCCTTTGACCGAACCGTCAAAATATGGGAGCAAACGTCATTCACCAAAACAGCTGATATACAATGCGCTGCACCTTCTGGGTCACAGGCAACCGGTGGCTCGTCTTCAAGATGGTCGGAGAGGGCAGTCTTGGTGGATGCTCGTGGGACAGTCAGAGGTGTGGAATTCGTGCCACACCATTTCGGCCTCAAGCTTGTACGGATCGGATTGGCTCCAAATGCTTTCTATCTAACAAACTTACTAGGCGACCATTTCATCGGATAATCACCTTCGGATATACGAGTGCTTGGAACAGTCATCACTCGCAACCTGGCAGCTGTCAGAAGAAGTAGACGCCACTTCGCTTCCGACTGCATCCCTACCCTCTTCCCACTCGGTAACATTCTCTACACCTACACAAACAGGTGCGACACTCGACGGTGCTTCTGCGTCCCTGGTCGCCCAAGCGTTACAGCAGTCGCAGCCCCCACTCCAAGGCAGAGGAGGAGTGGGAAACAGAGAGGCAGACGGTGGCTGGTGCATTTCGTGGTGCAAGGAGCGGTACTGGGGTGAAGTGATAGCAGCTGGATGTGGAATCTCAGGCACTATAAAAGTAGGTGGCGTATACAGGCCCATCCCGTTTGCCTCACGTTTGGTCGGCATAGGTTGTTCAGATTTCACCATCTCGTCGACCGACGACACTGCTAACGCTGGATCCATCTCCCTCATGCAAGCCTGCAGTGGATGGGAGCAGTTTGGCTGGTGCCGCCGCGCCAGAAAGTGATGCACCAGTACCGTATGCTGTTACTTCGGTTGCATGGGCCCCCTCGTGTGGGCGATCATATCACCTGATAGCGACGGGCAGTCGAGATGGCCATGTCAGGATTTGGCGGGTCAAGCCGGCTGATGAGACAGACATGGATGACGAAGGTGTAGGATTGAAGTGGACGGGCACAATTGTGGCCGATTTCGATAACCACAAGTGAGTGTAGTATCGCCTTCTTCGCTTTCTATTATGTCTCATCATATCAATGCAGGATGGCGGTTGGTCGAGTGGAGTGGAACATAACAGGGTAGGTTCTTCGCCACCGTTGTCTTTATGGTGCTAATAGGATATGCAGGACTGTTTTGTCATCTGCCGGAAATGATGGTCGCGTTCGTCTTTGGAAGGCAACAATGGGGAACGTTTGGCGGCCTGCGGGGAGTATTGGCGTTGAGCAGACAGAAGATTCGGTTGACCTGGACGCCAGCATGGAGGAGAGTGCTGTGATGGAACAGTAGCAGGCGTGGGTCGTCGTCGATACCCCATGTTTTGTCTTGATTAACTAGCCTTATTTATGGGGTGTGGGACCATTGTAGTACTAAAGCGAGACTGGAGCGAGCATTTGTTCTTTCGACGATGCAGGTTACTGCAATAGCCAAGCCAGTACAAAGTTGTATCGGCGTTATTCGCCGTCGATATTCCTTGCCTTCCACTCTTCGCAGCTTCCGAGCCAACCGTGCAGCCATGTCTCAGACTGGGTCAATCAAAATGTCAAATGGCACTAGTTGTTTCACCACTGACTCTTCCGCCGTCTGATCTCGTAGGAATACACACAAGGTTGTAGTCTGCCGCAACTTTGGGCCCGATGCGATGTCCCTGTTGAAGGGAACTCCCGAGCTGGATGTATGTTTTGACTATCTCTTTCTTGCCACGTATCCTTGCGGTACTGACTGTTTCGCCTGTGTTAGCTCGTGATATGGCCAGATGATCTTGGGTGCGACCGAGCATGGCTCATGGACAATATTCCTGGTGCTACGGGAGTGGTCCTCACACTGTCAGATAAAGTGCGTCGTGTCTGATGAATCATTGCTGCGTCGATCTCAACATAGTGTTATCCTGTCACAGGTCGATCCGGAGCTCATGAGCAGAGGTGATACTGACCAATACTATGAAACTGGTCTTCTCGCGACTGATTATGGATCTGTACGCCCGGGTCGCAGCTGGTCCATCGTTGAAGGTTGTATCAACAATGTCTGTCGGTTATGGTGAGTCTTTCAGATAGATCTTATTCCAGGTCTTGACTGGCTCAAAAGAACATATCGATCTTAGAGCTGCGGCTCAGAGAGGGTTAAAGATTGGGTATACACCTGATATCCTCACTGATGCAGGTGAGTGAGAGGTGACCTCTTCTATTCTTCTACCCCTGTAACTTCTCTCAGTTGCCGATCTGTCTGTCATGCTCGCTTTGATGGCAAGTCGTAATGCAGGAACTGCGGTATCAGTCGTACAACGTGGGGAGGTGGGTAATCTGGTTGATTCTGGTGTGGTAGTTGAGGCGATAGCATTGTAGTGGCCAAACCATCCGTGGTTACCTTTCGCCTTCTGTGGACCCCAACTAAGCACGACAGCGACTTCACCTACACGCAAAGTCGGCTTCCTTGGATTCGGCCGCATCGCCCAAGCAACTCTGGCGCGACTTGTTCCGTTTGGTATCACCCACTGCTTGTATACATCTAATCCAACCTCGCCTCCCAACCACCAGCGTGATACCGAACTGGCATCAAAGTACCAATTACAGGCGATAACCAAAGTAGACCTCGATGAGCTTGCTCGCGAGAGTGATTTCATCTTCGTACTTGCCCCTGGTGGGCGCGACACGTATCATATCGTCGACGAGAATTTCCTGAAACAGATGAAGAAGACAAGCGTCCTAGTTAATGCAAGTCGGGGGACGCTAGTTGATTCCGATGCGCTCGCAAAGGCGCTGAAGGAGGGTTGGATTTGGGGTGCTGGTCTGGATGTGGTCGAAGGAGAGCCAAAGATCACGGCTGACCATCCACTGGTGAAGGAACCTAGGTAAGCCCGCGTTCATGGGATGTGGCACGGGCCTGATCTCCGTCTCCGGCATTCTACCCAGATGCGTTATCATACCACATATCGGGAGTGCCACCTTGGAGACTCGGAAGGACATGGCAGTGCGCGCAGCCAAGAATCTGATAGAGGCGATACGAGGAGGGCTGATGCCAGCCCAGGTCGATTTATCTAGTTACCTGTAGACAGGGGGCTTTTTCCAAAAGAAGAAGTCACGACGCCGAGATCTCGGCGACGTCATCGACCGCCGGCGATATTCCGAACATGGAAGTTCCCTTTCGGCGAGCGGAACGGCCCAGGGACCGGTCACCAATGTGAAAAGATGTGGCTGTGCCCTTGACATCCCTAAATATCGCGGGCCTGAGACTAAGAAATTTGCGAGCTACCACTGTCCAGCTTGCCAGTTGCCACTCGTTGATCTACTGCAGTGATGACCAAGTACATCCTTGTCTCCGGAGGTGTCGTCAGTGGCATCGGGAAGGGCATCATCGGTGCGTTTGACAGCAGCAAGAATGCGCGTCCCCCGCGTTTACGCCATCGCGCACTTAGCCTCTTCGACTGGCCTTCTCTTGAAGACGGCTGGCCTCAAGGTCACTGCTATCAAGATAGATCCTTATATGAACATAGACGCTGGAACGATGCGACCCACCGAACATGGTAAGACAATGAGTACAATATTGGACCATCCCTTGCCTGAATTGGCGCCATCTAGGTGAGGTCTTTGTATTGAACGATGGGGGTGAAGTCGACTTGGATCTCGGAAACTATGAACGATATCTGGATGTCACTTTATCAAAAGATAATAATATTACGACTGGTAAGATCTATCGCATGGTTATCGAGAGGGAGGTCGGTGGGATCATGCACTATCATCCATCGCGTTGCTAACGACATTGCTTGCGCAGAGGAGGGGAGAGTATCTTGGAAAGACAGTACAGGCAAGATCCAAACGAGCACACGTGATCACAACCAGGTTAATGCCTGTACTATAGATCGTACCACACGTCACCAGCGCTATCCAGGACTGGATAGAACGGGTGTCCAAAATCCCCGTAGATGACTCGGGAGAAGAACCCGATGTCTGTATCATAGAGGTATGCATGTCAGCTCTTTTGAGCTGGATACGGTCTTAGTCGATGCAGCTGGGTGGTACAGTGGGCGACATCGAATCTGCCCCCTTCGTCGAAGCAATGCGACAATTCCAGTTCCGCGTTGGTTATGAAAACTTTGCACTCATCCACGTCTCGCTCGTGCCAGATATGCACGGCGAGCAGAAAACGAAGCCTACCCAAACCACAGTCCATGCTTTGCGTGGGCTGGGCTTGTTGCCAGATCTCGTTCGTGACTCCTTTTACCATATATACCCGTTTACACCTTCTGGATTTATGGAATAGATTGCCTGCCGATTGTTGACAGCTCATCCCCTCGAAAGGGCAACAAAAGACAAGATTTCTATGTTTTGTCACGTATCGACCAACCAAGTCTTGGGCGTGCACGATGTGTCATCCGTATATCATGTCCCTCTTCTGCTACAATCTCAAGGAATTATCGAATATCTACGCACAAGACTTAATCTTGCATCATTAAATATCTCTGTAGCAATGACCCAGAAAGGTCTATCTGTTGAGGAGAGATGGAAAGCCATGACGAAAGCGTATGTTTCTTCTTCTACTCCGTTAGTCCCCTTCTCATAGATGACCCGGATACCTTCAGCCAAGAGCGCTATTTTGACGAAGTTAATATCGTACTTATCGGAAAGTATACCGATTTCAAGGATTCCTATATGTCTGTTATCAAAGCGCTGGAACATTCAGCGTTCCGCGTTCATCGCAAACTTGTAATCCAGGTTCGTGTCACTATCTAGTCATATCGATCCTCGCCGATGTAGTGGTATAACAGTGGGTGGAGTCATCGTACTTGGAACCACCTGTCCAGGGAACGGACCCTGCAAAATACCACGATGCGTGGCGTGCATTAGTCGGGGCAGGGTAAGAGTATTCCATTTTCCCGGATGAACACGCAATCATACCAGCGGGAAAGCGGTATCCTGGTTCCAGGAGGTTTTGGCCAACGTGGAACTGAAGGGATGATACTCGCAATCAAGTGGGCAAGGGAACAAAAGGTCCCGTTCCTGGGTATCTGTCTTGGGTTCCAAATGGCAGTGCTTGAGTGGGCCAGGAATGTTCTTGGTGAACATGGTGAGTCCCCTGAGATGCTTTCCAGCGATTTGTTGCCACAGCTGTTCTACCAGACGCTCAATCCACTGAATTTGTTCCCGGCACACTGAACCCATTTATCATTTTTATGCCGGAAGTTTCTCGTACCCATATGGGTGGAACCATGCGACTGGGCCTCCGACCCACCGTTTTCCAGGGCACGCCAGCCGCAGAGTCCCACTCTATCTCGGCCAATGGCTCCTCCGACCCTTCCGACAATGAAAATGATGCTGCCACAACACCGAGCAAAGCCGAACCTTCCATTGATAGCCCTGCCACATGGTCCAAAGCGCGAAAGCTCTATGGAAACGTCGATAAGATGTGGGAACGACACCGCCACCGATATGAGGTTAACCCCGAGGAGGTTCCACGGCTCGAAGCAAGCGGGCTCACCTTTGTGGGCAAGGACGAAAAGGGAGAACGTATGCAAATTCTTGAGCTCAAGGGTACGCATGGCGTCATCCGTCGTGTACATATGACTGATCGTTCTCTTCGTAATGTGGTGCTGGGGTATATAAACAGATCACCCGTTCTTCCTCGGCCTGCAGCCGCACCCTGAACTCTGTTCGCGCCCTCTCAATCCGTCCCCGCCATTCCTCGGGTTTATCGCTGCGTCGTGTGGTCAAAATGTGCTCGTCGAACAACTTGAGGAACAGGTGCGGAACTACCGTCCGCCTCACCCGGAGGGATCGATGGTGAGCGAGGAGACATTGCGTTTACGTACTATGGAGCATCCTGTCCGGGTTGGAAGCATGACTGGGTGGGCCACTCCCGTTGATGACTGACGTCAGTAGGGGGGTAGTGTGCACCAGAACTGAAAATTCATTGCTCAAGTGCCTGCAGGACTACGTCTTGGAGCGCTATGTAGCTTATTGCAACTAAATTTGTAATATCTTACTGCCCTGATGAATTACATTATCTCTATACCATGGAGACCACAGTATTCCATGTGGTCAATCTAGATATCCAAAATAATACGAACCATAAAGTACGTTGGGAATGTGTGACATTGAGGGGTGAGTGTAAGAAATGAAGTCGTCCAGTCTTCCAGTATGGCCGGGACGAGTGGTTACCACAGGGATTAAGCTCACGATTCGGCCAAATATCGATCTTTCGGACTCCTGGCGAGGGAAAAGGCATAACTTAATATTGCCTCCCGCGCTTACTGCCCCTCCCCTCCCACCTGTTACGGTCACGTGCTCCATTCCGACCCATCGAAGAGCTAATGAAATCTCCGATATTCTTCCGTTTGGAACGGTCCTTGTTCTCGAGTTGGATGCCCATACGACGGAGCCAGGACTCGCTGGGTCGACCTGGATAGCGTAACATTCAATTAGTGTTGAGATTTCATGCAAAGGTCTACCAACAAACAAATAGACGTACCCATCTCGACACCGAACATGCTTGACCAGGCTGCAATACTGTCGAGAATTTTTCCGTGTGGAACACCCAGCTGCCCGGAGAGCGTGAGGTAATGGCCCAGGAAAGACGAGGCTGTCTGACGAACTGCCTCGGTGTCAAGGAGCGGGCGAAGAGAGACGAAACGACTCGATAGGGGATCTGACAATTTTTCGGTAGCAGGGTCTGCGCCATCTGTCGTTAAGGACGTGCCGTATAAAGCTGCAGCACCTCGATATAAACACGACGGGGCAGACGCTAATGCAGCAACCCGAGATTGAAGCTCATCGACCGAAAGTTTTTTAATTGGGAATTGGGTGAGTTGTTGGCGGAGGTAACCTGTCTCCCATGGCAGAAGGAGGAGATCTGCGCGGTGACGGGGTTCTGCAGTGGTGTCGGAAGTGCCCTCAGAGTCGGTTAAAGTCTGTGTCTTCAAAGGGGATGGTTGACTGGAAGGTCCAAGCGTGGAAGCGCCCCTACCTGTACGACCGACGCGGTGCACGTAAAGAGCCTCGGAACTCGGAACACCAAGCTGAATGACGCGGGTGACATTTGGGTAGTCGACGCCGCGCGCTGACACATCGCTAGTGACGAGAATTGAGGGAACCTTAATAGCACGTCCCAACTTTTTGTTGCCATGCCGATGTAGTTGACCAGACCTGAATTCATTGCTCGCACGTTGCCGACCAGATTGCGTGAGCTTGGAATGCATTTCAATAACACGTGTGTTGTTTATTGGTAGGCTGCCGTCAGAAGCCAACTCGCGCAAGACCGTAGAGAAAAAGGCTGTCGAATGGGTCGTAGGGCAAAAGAGGATTATTTTGGAATCCGAGCCGTGGGCTAGCTGGTCATGGGCAATCATGCGAAGAAGGGTTGGGACTTGGGCGTCGACCGATGGGAGAGGAGTGTAATATTGAGGGACGTGAGCGTGGGTGGTAAGTTCATCATCCGATTCCACTGCCCAAGGCACTCGTGCGTTTCCTTTTATCGAGTCAACCGGAGCTGGAGAATCGGAAGTAGGAGGGGATGCATCAAGGAACCGGTGACTTGGTGACAGGAGAGCAGTGGAAATTTGCCTGATTCGTCGGGAGAGCGTCGCACTGAAGAGGAAGGTTTGTCGCGTACGTGGGGGAGCCAAAAATTTAGCAATGGCATCGATGTCATCCCGGAAACCCAAGTCAAGAAGGGTATCTGCCTCATCTAAGATGAGCTAGGGAAAGAGTTAGAACAATACGATGTATATCCCGAGTCGACATACAAAGTTGCAACTTTTCATGCTCTCGCGTACATGCGATGAATTTTCAAGGAGATCACGCATGCGACCAGGGGTTGCGACCACGATATCACGATGACTGGACTTCCACTGAGATAATTGTGCCGACTTGCTAGCACCTCCGACAAATAGTCTGACCTGAAAATTCGGGTGATGTTCAGTGAGTTTAAGAGCAACGTTTGCAATCTGGATGGCAAGCTCTCGCGTTGGTGAAAGAATGAGTGGTCCGGGAGATGTACGCCGGAAGGCACTGGCAGCTCGGGGTACGAGTCCTGATGAGGAAAGTCCAGAGGAACCAACCACTTCCTGAGCATGCTGCTGTGCTGTTTTGAGTCGATTTTCGACAGCGGGGATTAGAAAGGCGAGGGTCTTTCCTGTTCCAGTACGGGCACGGACGAGCAAATCCCGGGGTATGTCGGGGTTGGCTGGAGTAGAGGCATTGTAGGGATCGGAGAGGCCGGGGAGGAGCTCTGTAACGAGGGACTGTACGAAGGTCATCTGTTTGAGATGGAATGGTTTCGAGGTGAGTGCTCTCAGGGTTTCATCAGAAATTTTGCCCTTCAACGAGTCGAAAGTGGGAGTGTCAGACACTTGTTCCGTCGATGTCGAAGGTGAGTACACCGACGCCAATGGTTCGCTCCGTTTTTGCGCCAGAGTTGACGTCCATCGCAGTCGCCTGAGTCTGCCTCGGCATGTTGGCCTGCTCAGCGTACTCGTTGTGAGCCACGATGACATCCAAGTAGTCTTCATCCAACCTTGTTTCGCGTCGAAAATAATATAGCTAGAAGGGCGAGACCCCAGAAGACCGTTTCTTGCTGTGGACCCCGTGTACTTCCGATCTCGCTGCTTCAAACGGCGACGACAACCATCGTACACGATGGCAAAGGGACAAAAGTCATCAGCAACATCTGGAACGCGAAAGAAGAATGCACGCAAGGCCGCTGCAGCAACGGCCACAACTGGTTCCACTTCCAATCAACCGCCCTCGTCGCCCCTCCCGGCTACGAAACCTCCGAAGAATACAAAGTATACGAAGAGAGAACTGAAAGAGGCTCGGAAGAGGGAGAAAATATACATCCCGCCAGTAAAACCCGCTCCGCCTCAGCTTGATCCCCTCGATACAACAGGTTTAGCCAGGACATTACCACCGGAGCTCGTCATCGTATTGAGGAGTCTTGGCAAGAAGGATTTAGTGACGAGAACAAAGGCATTAGAAGAACTGTCGAAATGGGTAAACGAGACTGCAAAGGAGCCATCGGGTGTCGCAGAGGAAGACGATGCTGGTAGTGAGAAGGCACATATCGTGACAGAGATGCTCCCTGTGTGGGTGAGTCTATCATCGTATTCGCGTCTTCTACCATTACCCACTCGAGGAAAGCTACATCGTCTTCCCGGTTTATTCACCCATCCAGCTCGTCGTATCCGCCTTCTTGCAGCGTCACTGCAGACTTGCCTCATCCGTTTACCTCCCTCACGATCTGCACTTGTGCGCTGGGCTCAAGAGCAAGCGTCTCAGGATGAACTAGACTCTGTACTAGGAACATGGATAATGCTTGCTCACGACGTCGATCGTGGCGTTGCAACCGTGGCGAACCGCGCTTTGACCGAATTCACCAGCGGCTTCCCAAACGCAAGTCCTCTGCCCTGCCTTAACCTTACACGACCTATTATTGTCGCGTTACTTGGCTTTTCTTACCGTGCAGTGCTCGACCCCGCCGGACTTCATTCCACACTGAACCCTGTAGCGGCACCTGTAATGCCCCCTGTCATCCACATTGGTTCAGGTAAGGTGGTACAGGGAAAGAAAAGTGGCCAACCCCATCCAATAAAAAAGAGCGGACGTTACGTTCCTCCCCCAGCAGTAGAGCCTCACTCGCAACCGTCTCTGAGATCGGATTCTCCAGCACCAAGCGACACCGCAGGTGAGGAGAGCGAATCGGACCGAAATGGACGTTTGAGAGCAAGCGCCCTTGGTGCTGTGAGATGGGTCATTGGTACGTAATCGTTTTCCCTGCTATAAGTGAAAGCCTTCTGGCATTATTGCTCATCCTCTGGGTGCACGCGTGGAAGTATGCTCATCATTTGATACAGAGAACTACCTTTCCAATTTGTTCGCCCAGGAATCCTCGTCTGTCCTCCAGTCCGATACAGCTCCTGTCTCGGCGCTCCAGCCTTTTATTCAAGTTTTGTCGTCTTCATATTTCTGGTCCTCCCTTCATCCTGGACCTGTGTGCCCATACACCTCAACCACCGAGGATTCTGACAGTATGGAAGAAAGGAGCAAAGGGGAACTCGGTGCTAGAACATGCTTTGGATACTCCCAGCCACAAGTGCGTCGTGCGGCATGGGCACTTGTTGCAAGTATCGTCGACCCTAAGAGAGGTACGCGTTTAGTTCTTGCTTATGGTCTGATATATTCACTATTATGACTTTCAGGGGCATTGCCACTTGATATTCTGCGAGTCTTGTCTTCTACTGTCTTACGTTCAGCGTGGGTTGAAACGGATATGGGAGTGCGGGGTGTCCTCGCCAGGCCGTTATTGATACTTCTGAGAGGTGCGTACCAAGCTTGGCTTGTATCTATCTCACCTGTTCCGGAGACAACGCTAATAGATTACTAAACAGACTATCCTCAAGCGTGGTCAATTGACGCGGAGCGTGCTATCCATGGGTATCAAGAGGAAGATGGCGATCCAGACCAAGAAAGCAGGGAGGGTTCGGAATCGGAAGGGGAATCCGAGGCTGAGGATGTCGCTAACGCAGATGCCGAAGAAGTGAATAACGCGCCTGGGTCGGATTCAAACTCGCAGCCCTCCAAGGAAGGCCAGACACTGGCTTCTCCTGCGTTCCGCGAGTTCCTGGGCTTCCTCGAGTTGGGGTGTGCGGGAAATGCAGTAGAAGGGTATCAACTCGTCTTGGTGGTTGTGGCCGGAATTCCCGAGGCAGTGAGTCCTTATCCTTTCTTTTTTCGCCTGCCGTGTTTTCTGGGACAGTGTCCGATGATGTTGGCGCCACTGGCACCAATCGCTTTTCCCTGACTATTACTTATGCTCATCAATACTGGTAGATTCTTCCGCGGTCACTGGCTTCGCCGCCTGTCGATCAGCTTCTAGATGCACTGTGGTCTCCGCTGTATGCGCGTGTCCTTCCAGAGCGACGTGCAGCTGCTGCTTGGCTCCGGGCGTTGCTGGAGTGTCTTGTGTTTGTTGTACGGAGGGCTTGTGAAGAGGTCGAGAAAAAGGCGGATGCACCCGAACAGCCTGTCATCGAAACGAGAACCTTAAGGGATAGTGAAAGGAAAAGGGCACGGTCCTTGTTAGCGACACAGTTCAGTGCGCTAGGGGACGCCTTCAGTACCCGTACTCTTCGCGTTGACGAGGTCGAGGCTGCTAGTGCTGTCGCAGATGCCCTGGGCAGAGTCAGCAAGATTGGTGAAGGTACACATTCATCGTCGTCCTCCGTTGGACTACTGTATGACTCGAATTAACTGACACTGATGCTGTAGATCTGTTCGAAGTCACGTTCGATGCGATCGCTGGTGGTCTGTCAAAGGAAAATACACAAGCGCTAGGTCTAGCTCCAACGTTTTTGCGCGTTTTCGGTACCACATTCGCGCCAGACACGCTTGCAGAACAACGGACCCATGCGTTTATTAGAGAATATGTTTCGAACGTTCTCCAGAATGTGGAGGAAGCACTCTGCGTAACTGAGGAAGAAAAGCAAGTAGAGGCCAAGGTTGCACGTCTCGTATCTGTTATCGGCACCTTCGGCTCAGCGCTATTTGAAGATCCCGACTTCACTTCGGTGAGTGTATGCTTCCGTGCACTGAGTACAGCCCTCTAATGTGCGCGTTCACTAATTTGCTGGTGCGACCTGGGTGACGATACCGATCTTCGGGAATGTGGTGGACTTTGCAGAGGGTAGATGCGCTATTCTCTATCCATAGTCTAATGCTTTTGAGGTCTTCGCCATCTGCCGTTACTTCTTATCTGAAGCATCGCTCCGAAGCTGGGACTCCTGATGCATTAGACAAAACTCAATTGTTCTGGACGGGTGTCCTAACTTCTACTGCATCCTATGCATCATCACTCCCCACGCTTCTCGATCAGGCCGGCTCTGTGAAAGCATTGCTCGCGTCCGTTCTTTCGGCTGCTGAGGAGGGTTCACTCCCTGCTCACCTTCGTGGTGCATCTGGCGCTATGGATGCGCAACTCTTCAAGCTACTAGGATATGGTGTGAAATGTCAACCAGAAGCTATTGTCGAGGGGTTGTTGGACAATTTACTGAGTGTATATAGTAAGTGGCCTCACTCCTTCTCTGGCATGACCTACACGTACGTACACTGGCAGTCTACTTCCTTTCATCGGAAGGGCTGGAAGCTATGACGCAGACATTATCGCAGAACATCGGAAGGTACGCAGAAAACGCGTTGCAGGCTGCTGGAATACCTCACTCTGGCCTCATCGACACTGACAACTTTTCTGTGGCGTCTGTCGGTCTGGAGCTGAAGCTCGTGGGGAGGCTAATGAATGCGGGGCGCCAGATTACAGGTGAAAAAGGCGCAGACCTGTATGTGGGGGTGGCACTTTTGGCTTTCATCATACCGTCTCCAGGCGATATTGATGATAAAGGCATGAAAGAAGCCGAAGAAGCACGCATGATTTGGAGCAAATTTATTGCGACAGATGGCGACCGAGTTGGAATGGAGGAAATAAGACAGGTTGTAAGTGCGCTCCTGAAAGAACAACTACGCAGGAGCATTGTGAACAGCAGGGTTTTGGCGCGGTACGTTACTATTGCTTTTCCTTCTGGTTTTGCCTGTGTTTTATCCTCTTTGATCCTGTTGCTTACATCTTCCGTCAGTCCCGATCATGTCATTCGTGCGCTTTCGCGGGGTGTACCTGGCCTCCCAATCGACGTCTTATCCGATATTCTTCCATCGCGCTCCGAGCTGGATGCACTTCTCGACGATCTCCCTGCCTCAGCGGTTTCACCAAGCCTTGCTCTAATGGATTGGACCATCCCCACTTCCATCTCCGAAGAAGAAAATATTCCCGATCTCATCGTGGATCACGATGGTGTTCACATTCTACCACTCCACCCTTATGGTCGCGCCGTTTCTGCACTCCTCACATATTTATCCTTGGCGCGCACTGAGGCTCGGACGCATCTGTGGGCACTACGTCATGTGATCGCACTCGGAGTGTACGCTGCAGAATACGTGCAGGTGGGAGATGAACGCAACGCTGTATTAGGAGGTTCATCGGATGTTAAACCGGGTAGAGATCCTGTCGCCCTAGAAAGGCGTGAGATTGCGAAGGGGCTTCAGCAGAGAGTACACGCACTGACAACGTACCTACTGAGCCGGATCGAGGACGGAGTCCATGTGCGGGCCGTAGGAACGTTGTTGAAAAGTGAAAGGAACAATCTGAGTGTCGACAAGGGTAGTCATGCGGCGTTCGTTGTTGAAGTCGTCCGCAAATCCATAGAAGGCGACACGGTTCGGGATGCACTTATATTGCGGACAGTGCTACAGCACCTGTTTGTCGACGCGGCTAGAGAGGATGCAGATTTGTGGCTCACACTTGTACGACAGCTCGAGAAATCAGGTACGTTGTTTGTTGCGGTCTAGCTACATCTGTTTAATTTACTTGAACGCCTCCAAGCTCCCCAGACTGCCATCGTGATCTTGGCCTGTATCACAGCGTATGCACCAGAACCTCCGAGGCTCGATAGGTATCGTAACGAATTGGCGGCAGCCCTCCTGGGTGTAAGTCCTACAGATTCTGATACAACTGGACTGAAATATCTTCGCTTGCTTTGTGCAAGCGCACCGGATCCGGATTCGGATGTGGTGTTCCTCCCGCAACACCGTGCTGTGAATGTGATGCGTGCTTGCCAAGTATGGATTGCAGAGGGGGACGAAGACGTCAACGAGGATTTGGCGAGCATGATGACACTAGTCTTCCGACACCTTGCGCCTATTCTGCAGGACGTGTCTGGGTCGCACTGGGACTTCATTTGGGACGTTGTGGAAAACAATCTTGAGGTAAGATGAACGACTTCCACAGGCTGAAATTGTGTTTGCTGACATGATACGCACTCCATTCTAGACCTGTTCTTTGGAGGAATCAGACACTCTAGCGACCCTTGGACGGACATTGCAACTGGTCGTCACCATTGAAAATCTAGTAGCAACGAATAGATCGCTGCGCGAAGGCTGGGAGAATCGTCGAAAGGCAATCTTGAGTCTAATTAGGAATATCGTCGCTGTTGATACTCGTGAGTTGCATGCGATAAACCAACACTCTTGAACTGAACTGCATATAGGTGAAATGCCTTATTCTGATCCTCGTGCTCTCTGTCGCGAGCTGGCATTATCGATTGTCCAAGACATGGCGTCCTCCATGATGGACGAAAAGACTTTAACGACGGTAAAGAAACATCTACGGTGTTCCTTCGTGACACGCTGATTCCCCTATCAGTTTTTGCACCTTATCACAGATCACTCCTCCGACGTCCAGAAGATGAGCTATCACCTACTCCAGCGAGCCGCCCACAAACTTACAGAGCACTTCGTCATTGAAGCGGGTGTTGACACAGAAGGTGTTGTCAACGCCGAGCTGCCCGCAGAACTACTCGCTGTGCTACAACAAAGTCTGGGTGACTTTGATTTAGATGACACCTCCAATTCGCGGAACCAAAAGGTGTCTGGATATTTGCTCGCTTGGATGATTACGTTTGATCTCTTCGTTGACGCTGTGAGTAACTTCACGCATGTGTTGAAAGCAACAAGGCTGACATCAGACGTAGTCACTGAAAGTTAGATCCAGTTACGTCAACCACATAAAGAGCCTCGATATCATTTCGCAGTACTTCATTCCAACCATCTTTGATATCCTTGGTCTGTTCACTGGGGGGAAAAATACATTTAAACTAGACATGTGGGCTGTGGATGATTTTTACTTCGACAGTAAGGAATACGTACGTTCACGGGCCAGCTGTTTACTCACCTATTTTCAGCCTACGAGCCTGCAAATTCTCTCTGTATTCGACTACTGGCTGCTCATTTGTATCATCGCGCGCTCCTCACTGTCCCTGCGCTGATAAGGAGCTGGATCAGCGATTGCACAGACAAGCAACTTCTCACCCGTGTCATTGATTACACGTCGTCTTACCTCTCACCCGGAATCGTCAGGGCAGAACTGGCTCTAATTCGACAGCCCCGACCAGACTCCGAGCTACTGACTACCGAAAATCTAGTTATCAAAGTATCTTCGGCGCTTAACGAGGTCGCAGCATCGTATACTGTCGACGAGCAGGTGCTTGAATTATCAATACGGATGCCAAATGACTGGCCACTCCATCGATTCGAAGTTCGGGATACAAAGATGGTGGGCGTTTCAGAGAACAGGTGGAGAGCATGGGTGTTGGGCGTGCAGCAAATCGTATGGCAACAAGTAGGTCCAGATCATCGAGGGACACGCAGAAATGTGATTCTTTTCTTACCATTTCATCAGAACAGCCGGATTGTGGACGCTTTGACACTGTTCGCGAAGAACGTGTCCCTCCACTTTGCGGGTCAAGTGGAGTGCGCGATTTGTTACTCGTGCGTGGCTTACCTTTTTCACGGCTTCATTAAAATTTTCACATGTTGCCGCAGTATCATCAGTGTTATGGATGCCAGTCTTCCTCAAAAGCCATGTCGAACTTGCAAGAACCGTTTCCATGCTAGCTGCCTGTACAAGGTAAGTCAAAGTCAAATTCGCGGGTATACTCACTTCCATGACACTCATCACCTTGGGCAGTGGTTTAAGACCAGCCACTCATCCAGTTGTCCACTTTGCCGGTCCAATTTCAACTGAGAGGGTCGAGATTATTGTAATCATTCCTAAAAATGTACCTCTATCTTGCAAGTTATGTTCACAACTAGATTGTGTAGTCAAATAATCATCGTGTGTTTCAATAACATACTGGACAATGTACATGTTGCCAGGCAGGTATGAAATAGTATAGACTACCCGAAATGATCAAACAGCAGACATTACCGAATAAAAAGAGCAGGCGACAAAAATCATCCGAAGTTGACGATCAGTCAGTGTTGAATTTACTCACTTTACTAAGATCAGGATGAACACGGGAACCTAATGTAAGGGTTAGCTGCCACGATAGTAAAAGTTGTCTACCTTGGTTTACGTAACTTCAACAGTCTTGGAGTCAATGCAGCGCCAAACTACCGTGACGAATATGTCTCTCCCGACTATGGTATCAGAGAAGAACGCCTACCTTACCACCCTAACGGTGTGTTTCGACTGTGGTTAATAAGGCTGATTAGGAGTCATAGGTTGTCATGCCACTACTTAAAGTCTCCAGACATTATTGTGTCCGGAGGATGCCGAAGGAGTGACTATGTAGATAACGTCTGGATCGAGACTAGGGTGAACACTCTGACGCTGTTGTCAAAGATGGAATCCTTTTAAATGAGGCCACTCGTAGTGCCACGCATCTGTACGGGACGGTCTTGCATTAACGACTTCAAGTTTGGACATGGCCACTGGCAACACTGATCCTCAAGTACCTAACAAAACCTCTCTTACCAAAGAACCCAGCAGCAAATCGCCCGGTTTCGCACCTTTAAGGTTACTACGACGCGTTTCAGCTCTCCTTGCTCGCTGGGGGATCGAGACTCATGGGTAAGATCTTGACTCGGCTGCTCACTGTCACATAAGTTCATTACAATACAACACAGTATTGCACCAATCCCCAAGGAAGAAAGACTGGAGACGCGATTTTATCAGATGTTCTTCGTCTGGTTCTCTGCCAGCATGAACATTCTCACGTATGTGCTAATATACGGACGCGTTGCATCGGTAGGAAATGAGTGATTTATCTTCACAGTTTCAGCACTGGGACTGTCGGACCGGCGGTTTTCAACCTTGGAGTACGCGACTCGATCTTCGTTATTATCGCCGTCGACCTCATGTAGGGCGTCTGCAGTGTCTCCCTCGCTGACTTCTTTAGCTTATGTTTTTGCCAGATTCTGTCTGGTTCCAGCATTTTCGTACGTTCTCAATGTCTGTGATGCACAGTGATCCGATTTGAGGGCATGAAACAGCGCCATATTTGGACCAAAGCTTGGCACGCGCGCTATGGTCCAGTGTCGGTTTTCGTGGGGGTCAGTAATACTACGTATGTACCTCGCATGAATGGCCAGACTCACCCACATTCAAGTTACTACGGAGCGGTTATTCCCAGCATCCTGAACGCATTCTCGATGCAAGGTTTCCTTATCTTGAATTGCATCATCGGGGGGCAGACAATTGCAAGTGTCAGCTCACACTTGGATGATACATTAGGCATTGTCATCATTAGCGTCATCTCTCTTGTGGTGGGTACATCTGTGTATGGCACCTACTTTTCTCATTTTTTGTCAGGTGACATTTTTCGGGTACCGTTTTCTTCACTTGTAAGAAATCGTTGCCCTCGGTGCGCTAGGTCTTTTCATCCCTATGACTCGACCAGGTATGAGTGTGTTGCATGGATCCCAAGTGTGATGGCCTTCATTGCCTTGCTGTCACTTGGGTATCCGCATCTTCACGCCAACCAGTATACTTCTGTCCCGGCTCCAACCGTAGCATCAGTGCTATCATTTGCATCCACGTTGGCTTCCAGTATTCTGAGTTGGTGCACGATGACTTCGGACTACGGTGTTTACCATAGCCCAGTAGCTTCACCGTAAGGAAGCTTTACCAAGTAAACTCACCGAGCTAACATGGATTGTTAGCTCCCGGATTTTCATTTATACCTACCTTGGTTTTTTCATTGCAAATGTAAGCTGGACTATCGATGAATGGCCAATGTAACTCTGATGATATAACAGGTTACTACTCATACCTTGGGAGCAGCTTTTTCTGCTGCTGCGCCAACTGTACCGGTGTGGGATGTTGGATTCCAAAACAGCTCGTCTGTCGGTGGTTTAGTGAACAGCATCCTGATGCCTCTGGGTGGTTTCGGAAAATTCCTGATGGTGCTGGTTGCGCTCAGTATACCCAGTGCTTGTGCGCCAACGATGTACACCTTCAGTACAAGCTTCATGGCCATTTCAGGATGCTTTTCCCTCATTCCGTGCTGGGTATATGTATTGATTTCCGAGGCTATGTAAGTTTAAAGTCTTAGATCCCATATTTTGTTCATACTAACCAAAAGAAAACACACCAGCCTCATACCTATTGCCATTGTTGGTGCCAAAACCTTTTATACCACATTCGTGGATATCCTTAGTGCGTGAAAACACTCTCCTGTGAGATTTTTTGTTCATGCATTTCTTAAGGTTTTATCGGGTACTGGAGTGCAGCTTTCGCGGCTATCGTCTTGACTGAACATATACTGTTCCGAGGCGGGTCGTTCACCGAGGAAGCCTACCCAATTGCCACATGGGACTCGGCAAAGCTGCTCCCTAGCGGAATACCTGCTGTGCTTGCACTCCTCTGTGGGTTCGGCACGCTCATTCCATTTATGTCGCAGGCATGGTATGTGGGGCCTGTTGCGCGACGTGGGTCTGGAGACTGCGGACTATACATTGGATTCATCGTGGCTGGTATTATATATGCAACTTTCAGAGGTATGGAAAAGTGGTTTGCGAAGCAACGTGAAAGAGAGAGAAACATCTATATTTATATACCACAACAAACAGTGTAAAATATTAAGACATGGTTGCCTGAAGGTAGTTAAACATACACATATCTGATGAAAAGTGGGTGATTGCCCTCTCTATGGTTGAGTGTGGGGTTTGATCACTGGGTTTGTGTTTTTCCTTGTATTTCCTTTAGTGGCTGTGTAGAGAGGACAACAGTTTGACAGTGTTTGCGAAGAACGTGTCCGAGGCTCCACTTTGCAGGTCAAGTGGAGTGAATGATTTGCCACTCTTGTGTGGCTTACTTTTTTCCACAGCTTCATTAAATTTTTATCATTACCACAGTATGCATCAGTGTTATGGATGCCAGTCTTCCTCAAAAGCCATGTCGAACTTGCAAGAATGGCTTTCATGCTGGCTGTTTGTACAAGGGAAGTCAAATTCGCGGGTTTACTCACTTCCACGACACTCATCACCTTGGGCAGTGGTTTACAGCGCTTTGCAAAAAGGTTGACAGTCGCGCGTGGCTGAGGGTGTGACAAATAAATAAATGTAAATAAGTCATGACAGTACTATATAATTGTGCTTGGCAGACGAAGGAGAGAATCAGAATGAGATAGTAAACACTACTATGTAGTGACCTATTTACACTTATTTATTTGTCACACCCTCAGCCACGTGCGACTGTCAACCTTTTTGCAAAGCGCTGTAAGACCAGCCACTTATCCAGTTGTCCACTTTGCTGGTTCAACTGAGAGGGTTGATTCTAGTCATCCCTAAAATTGTAGCTTTATCTAGCAAGTTATGTTTGAGGCTAGATTATGTAGTAGATAATCATTGGGTGTTTCAATATACTAGACCACCCAGGACAGGAGAACACCAGAAGACCTCCAAAGCTAGCTTAAGATGAGTTATACCACACCTGTTGGACTTGGTCAAGTATGATCCTTTGCATTCTTTTCTCATCCATACCATATATGGAGAATGTGACCCGAACAATGCAGCAGCTGCACAAAATACGGTTAATAATGTAACGGACCGGCAGTCCGAGCATAAAATCAATATAGTATGGGCTTAGTATCAGAAAATAGCGCCGTCATGGACGGCAGGCACCTTGCCCAGACAACCACACGTAATGAACATTTATAGTACTGCTACACGGTGTGAGTCAAAGTGTGGATTTGGGTCAGAACAATAACCCAAACACAACACCAACAAAGGACTACGAAAATGTGCAAGTGGTGGTTTACCTCCTGTCCAGAGAGGATGTGCTGAGGAGGGGGAGAGGGGATCTACACCAACAGGGTGATGCAGACAGAGATGCAGGATACTCCTGGGGTACAGGAGCAGTAGATGACGAAGGGGATAGATGTCTGGACT
>Ga0307518_10000283_pt1 | contig 38562 bp, 44 predicted proteins | sample 25_EM_MG_FD_203889 | JGI IMG/M metagenome (GOLD analysis project Ga0307518, IMG submission 203889) | Populus trichocarpa ectomycorrhiza microbial communities from riparian zone in the Pacific Northwest, United States - 25_EM | ecosystem: Host-associated > Plants > Roots > Unclassified | place... | reverse complement strand
CCTTGCTTACTGATGCTCTCATGTCATCAGTATTACTCTATCCCTTTCGCATTTTTGGTATATTACTCAGCTGATGACTCACTCCCTTACCAATCAATCTTGTCATGCAGCTTACTCATTCCTTTAGAGCTAGTTCGGAAACCTCGAATTTCCTGATATTCACGAAGTTCCATGGTTTGGTTATGTTTTGTGTGTGGCATCTTTTGCATTCCGACTCAATCCCGACTGCTGAGTATGAAGCTCAGTTGACTGCCTAGACCATGGATTATCAGACCGATACTGATCATCAGAGGCTCGTATGGGCCCCCATTCTCTCTTTCGCCGCATTACTATCTCAATACACAGTAGACTCATTCATTTCTTCTATGACTTCCAAACCGCCAAAAACCCAATGGCAACCTGATGAAGTTACCACCCTTGTGCACTACTTACACACACATCGTGCGGATGCTGGAGATGGTGGAAATTTCAAGCAAACTACCTACACAACAGCAGCAGCGCATATCAACATGATCTATCCAAATGCCACTCACCTGAAGACACCAGCAGCAGTGAAGAACAAGTGGACATCCTTCGTGAGTTATTGACCCACATTTGATCTACTATCTACACCTGACGGAATTGTGCCCTAGCTTCGAAAAACATTCTTTGATATCGAGGCCTATCGAGGGAGAACGGGGTGTCATTGGGATAATGAGAAAGGTGCCAACATCGTAGGCAAGGATGCAGAGCAAGTCTTCACTGATTATGTGAAGGTACATTAAATCTACCCTTTATTGAAGGACTAAAAACAACTTCCTTCCAGGACCACCCCCTCATCTGCCACTTCAAAACTTCTGGTTGGGAGTTTTATGGACTTATGCAAGATATCCTGCCGCATGGTGGTGCTCGTGGGGCAAGTGCATATGCCCCAGCAAATGTCAATGATAGTACTGCCACAAGTATCGGGGATGGCGCTGGTGGCATTGACAGTGCTGGTGAGGGCAATCAGGTTGATGAAGAAATGCCTGGTGTGTCAGTATCTACAGCGGCGCCATCATTACCTTTGGCACCAGTGAGTGCAAGTAGCAAGGGTAAAGAGCATGCAGTAGGACCCCCCCCCAGCCGCTCCAACTCCACCTCCTTCCAGCAACAAGCGCTCATACACGGAAATGGGCAGCGATGCTGCAGAGGATTTAGCCGCAAGCGACGTGTCTGGACTTCCCTTCACCAATTCATCAATGTCTCGCACCAGTTCCTCAGCAAAATGTGCAAACCTGGGCTCGGCAATGAGTGCTGCCAGGTCTAGGCCCAATTCTCGCAGATCCACATCAGCTGCACAAGAGTCCCTCATGCTCAGTTTGCAGGGATCGTTAAACCTCCTCACGACATCTATCACCTCTTCCTTTCAATGACCAGCATTGCTGTCATCCCCTCAAGAGAGGGTTTGGGCGTTGAGGGAGCAGGCACTCGACATTTTGCAGGAGCAGGACAATGATCTCCCGAGGGAAATCAAATCATTTGTCCGGTCACTGGTTGCCCATGATTCTGGATTCATGGAGGTATATGTACTGACTACAGACAAAGACGAACGACGGCATTACATCATGCACGAGTATCAGGAGAAGACTGGGAACGTAGCTGCACTGAATATCGCGTTGTAGTACACAAGTTTCACATACCATGTACTAGTAGTACCATCAAAATTTGCGAGTCTGCTTTTGCACTTGAATATTGACCGGCGTGAAAGAAACAATCGAACAGGATAGCAATTGCACAAACTACAAACTACAAGCTATGCAACTAGTCCAAGTCAAGGCCATTGTCAACACTCTCCTCCTCGGCATGCCCAAGTGATGTATCATCATCGTCAAGGTAACCCCCTTCCTGCAAAAGCTGTTGATAATCATTCCACATTTCCTGAGCAAGTTGATCACGAAATTCACGTGCCATCTGCAATGCATCCTCAGCCAGGTCTCCCTCGACTCCTGACCCAGCACTGCCAGCCCCATGCTCATCCAACTCATTGTAATCTTGCCCCTCCACCAGACCTTCATCACCATCATGGGTTCGTATGAAATTGTGAATAGCACACAATGCAACTGGAATGCGCGCCTGTAGTACACATTAAATACATTCAAAGTGATGCAATAGAAATACATACCTGTATCTCCATGTTGTACTTGGGTGCAAGGAGAAGAATGCGAAAGCAACGCTTGAGGACACCAAAAATACGCTCAATGACATTTCGTGCAGATGAGTGCCAGAGGTTGAAGAGTTCTTCTTTATTTGTGGGCCTATGAAGATCAGTATGGCAAAGTCAGTCAAATTGATCAGGCATACCTCAGATTTGCACGGCGCCACTCAGCAAGGTGGTAGCGAACATTCTGGTATGGAACAAGAAGCTCGGGTCGAAGTGGGAACCCGGAGTCAGCAAGGAAAAATTTACCGGCACTGATGTGGAGGTCTTTTGAACGTGCGTCCTGATATATACGAGCATCATTTGCTGACCCCTCCCACCCAGTGAGTGCATATGTGACACGTAAGCCAAAATTACATGCGAAGAGGCAGTTTTGGGAGACAAATCCCTTGCGGTTCCGGAACGCTGCCCGATCCATCAAGCCTGGTGCAGCATGAATGTGGCTCCCGTCTAGGGCACCAATTGCATTCTTGAAATATGGCCAAAATCTTGGATTGTTGCGGATCTCTGTTTGGACTTCATCAGGAGTGGGCATGTGAACGTGTGTGGTGTAAAATGGCGCTGATGAGAATATAGACACCATTTTATGAAAGTATCTGGAAAGAGTGGGGTTAGTAGAGGAGAATACAACATACTGCGATATTGTCTCATTAGATCGCTGAAAACGCTCACTGGTATGCCTGATGCTAAGACCTGTAACACTCATATACAAGAATATTGCGACTTGTTCTTCGAGGGAGACAAATTTTGAGTCATCATGCTTCAGCTCACGAAGTGTGTCCACAAGCCTTGTGAAGACATGGGCGTGCATTCCGAGTTCGCAACGAATCCGTTCTGGATGGCCGAGTAGTAGCTCAATGAGCCAAGCTTCGCCCGAGAGAACTGATGTATGATAGGGTTGAGGGTTCTTCCTGACGTTGTTGCACTCGACAATAGTTGCTGTGAGGGAAATGATGGCGCTGACAAGGATTGCAGTATTTCGGAGTGCATGTTGCTGCACTTCTTCTGAGTGGTTGCCAGCTGGATCATCAGGCTCAGTGTCCATGATGAACACAGATGATGATCTAGCCGAGTGCTGCCTAGGATTGAATCTCAGACAAGGGAGGTGCCACACACAAAACATAACCAAACCATGGAACTTCGTGAATATCAGGAAATTCGAGGTTTCCGAACTAGCTCTTACTCAGCAGCTTATTCATGCTCCCTATGCTTACTCATTCCTGCTTATCCCTTGCTTACTGATCACTTACAAAGCCCTTACAAAGCCCTTACCAATCACTCACCAATCCTTGACAAATTCTGCTTATTCCCTTCCCTTTTTGTACTTTAATGCTGTGTCCCCCCATGTATTTAAACCCCCTGGGCTCAGCCTCTTGAAAAAAGTGTGTTGGGGGTTGCTGCAGTGGACCTAGAGGACAGAAGCTGTAGAAAGGAAGTTGGTAACCCTGTAGTAACCTCAGTAGGTGTTCAAGCTACTGTATTAGAGTAATACCTGTAGTAACTACTACAAGTTAGTATGAGTAAAAGAGTGTGTAAAGGACTACTTACCCTCAGTAGGTGTTCAAGCTACTGAGGGACTAATAGGAAAATACTACTGTGTATGTGCGCTCGAAAGGCTTATGTAAGCCACACGGTCTCGCGCTTTAAGTACTAGTAACGCATGCTGGTTAATTTACAACACGCTCCCTTAAACTGCATGTGTTAGTAGGGACAGTAGAAATATAAATGAATGAAATCAAAGAAGTGTTAAATATCAAATGAATGAGTACTTAATGATTCCAAATGAATGTAGTCCGTTGCTCGAGTGTCCGAGGCTTTTGATGCAAAGGTTTGAGTGACTGCGATATCATTACCCGATTTGGTAAGTCGCGTCGCGCTGATATTGATGTGTTTGCGCTCGGGTGCGTGCTTGATGCGATAGACTTGTTGTCGTCGCGGCTAACATCTTGCAGGTTCTTCTTCAAGCTCTGGAAGCCATATTGAAGGCATCCGATGGGCGTGGATCGTGAGGGATCGCCCACATCGCGTGGGAGGAGGTGAATGGGCTCGTAGAGCCCTTGGTGAGCATTCCGCTCCTTGCGCTTGCGACTAATGTTGGAGATAAACAGAACTGTTGTGGTTTGTTTACCTACTTACATAAGCATACATCGCACTACAGTAGAGTTTCTATTACCATAGTCCCTCAGTAGCTTGCCAGACTACTGAGGGTAAGTACCACTGACTATCTTGTCTATTCCTTACTGATACCTTGTAGTTATCCTACAGGTATATCTAATATATAGTAGCTTGCCAGCATACTGAGGTTACACTACAGCTCTCCTTCTCCCTTCCTTAGGCTAGACCTTCCCTGTGCAGACCACCACCTTTCTATAACTAACGTTTGTAGGTCGCGTTTTGAGCCGTCCACGTCAACGTTTGGGTCCAATGACCCTGTAGGAACGTTGCGGGTCGTCCCCGCGTGGCTGCGCGATCGGATCGCATCTCAGGTAGGCCGTTTCGCCGTTTCGCGTTGAGCTGACGTTTATAGGTGCGAATTTGATTCAACTGCGTCGACGCCTGGGTCCAATGACCCCGTTGCAACGTTCCGATGCGTTGTCGGGTGGCTGCGTAGCGTAGGCGAGTTGTTTCGACTCTTGGCGTGCAGGCTGACATTTTGTCGTTTATTCGCTCGATCTTGAGCGATCTGCGTTGACATTGACGTCTAGCGGGTCCGTACGGACGCCTTTCGGATTGGATGGGTGGCTTTGACGACACAGGTAAGTTTCCTTGTCGTGTTCTTTGGCTGTAGCGCATGCGCTGACTCTCCATAGCCAGCAGCGCCGCATTGGCTCATGTCGAGTCAATGCTGTTGCCGCTCGTCGTGCCGTCCACGCTGCCGTCGCCTCCATTCCATCTACCATCGCCGTCGCCAGTCACCTCGTCGACGACTCTCACCACCATCTCCTCATCTCCACCCTCAATTCGTCCAAAGACGAAATTTCGACTTGCGGTGTCGATCAGCGCGTTCTGGGGTAAGTACACATTGGTACCGTTGACGCTGACCCGTTTCCATCGAATGGTAGGCTCGGGCGTCGCGATTTCGCGCCCATGAGGTGAGTTTCGCGTTTTGGAGCTGTTTTGACGCGTTCTAACGATTTCCGCTTCGTTTGTAGCCGTTTGCGTGTCGTTTCCAGCGCATTGCACGTCCGTGCATACGCTCGACGTGTCTGTATGGCTCCCAAAGCCGTCCGTCGCGTCTGAGCGCGATGTTGCGCTCCCAGCAGGTAAGTTTGGCGATTTTGGCTCGATTTGGCGTATACTGATGGTTTTGCTTGCGTTTGCAGGCCTTATCGCGTCCATGTCGACGCTTGGGGCATCTGCCTGCCCATCCGATGCGTCCACGTGGCCCCCAAGGCCATCCGTCTCGTCGATGTCGCGTTTCGCGTCTCCAACAGGTGAGTTTGGGCGTTTGGGCTCGATTGGATGTGTGCTAACGATCTCTGGCACGTTTACAGTGGTTATCGCGTCCGTTTGAATGCTTTGGGCGTCTCCGTGCCCACTCGACGTGTCTGTATGGCTCTCAGTGCCGTCCGTCGCGTCTACACCGCGTTTCGCACCTCCAGCTCCCAGGTAAGTGTTTGGTTCGTCACCATGACTTATACCACCTGTTCCAGCATTGTTTGACGTGTTCAGGGCGTCCATCTCGACACTCGGGGTGTCTCTGTGCCCAGTCGACGTGTCCGCGTGGCCCCTGGCGCATTCTGTCTCGTCGACGGCACATTTTGCGTCTGCAGCACCTAGGTACATCTCTGCACTGTCTCTACAGCTCATACTGCCCATTACAGCGCCGTTTGACGCGTTCAGGGCGTCTCTGTGGCCGCTCGACGCGTCCGCGTGGCTGCCAATGCCATCCGTCTCGTCGACGGCGCGTTTCGCGTCTCCAGTGCTCAGGTATGTGCCTGCACCGGTTCTATGGCTCACAACGACTGTTTTAGCTTCGTTTGACGTGTTTGACACGTCTGCTTGGGCTCTCGACTTGTCTGTCCGGCCCTCCAACTCATCCGCCTGCCCTTTCAACACATCCGCTTGGTCTCTGGGACCGTTCGCGTCGTCTGCACGCCGACTCTCGCCCCCAAGGTGTATGCGCGGTACTCCACCGCTGGCTGGACCCTCCGACTCGATCGACACGATTACAAGCATCTCCGACTTGTTCGAGGTGTCCGCTGGCTCGTTGCCATTGCCGCTCCTCGCCTTGTTTGGGCTGGCCGCAAGTTTCTGGGGCATAGGTTGCCCGCTCGAACTGCGTGTGTAGCCGTTTGCGGCACATACATGCCTCTCCCCTTCGAGTGGCGGTCTATGCCGCTTGGGTAAGTGGATTATGGGCTTCAAGTGCCCGTTTGAGTGCTGCGCATTGGCGTTTGCGCATCCGATTGGCAGAGGTATGTTTCATGTTGACTGATGCTGATGTTTCACAGCGTTTTTAGGTCGTGTTCGCAAGAGTAGTACTGGGCTGTCGCCTGTCGCCATCTCGGACGTCCTGTCTGCCAAATTGGGGGCTGGCGAAGCCATTCCGTCGTTCCGATTCACCTCGCGCGTGGTGCGCTGCCACTGCCCTCTGCTTTCGGCCATTTCCTGGATGTCTCCCCTCGACATCCCATCTAGCGTGTTCGGCGGGTCTCCCGGGTCTTTAGGGTAGATTATTGTAGAGTTTGTATTGGGAATACTGGGGATATTGGGAATACCAGCTGGCGTGGTGCTGCTGGGTTTTTCGTCGTGGATTTCAGTCGTTTTGAGCTCGGATGATAGACTGCTATGGTCTTCATCACGATCTATGTCGTGCACAATGCGCGTGGCTGCGCCGGCTCCTTCGACATCTTTTCCTTTGACTATATTCGCGGTGCGCGCTGAGTCAGCGCCGTCCGACTTTGAGTGCGAGTCCTCTCGGAGAGGCTCATCTTCGTCGCTCCATTCCGCTGGTAATTCGATAGCTATGGGTTCGAGGTCGCCAAAAATGGCTGCGAGGTGGCTGAAAAGAGTGTGGGCAAGCTCATGGTGCATGAGTTGCGCGAGGAGGGAATCTGTAATTACTTCCAGTATAATGAACTTAGCCACTGCATTAGACGTGTTCCATGCTTCGAGTTTGCGCGAATCGACTGGTTTTGGTGCCACACCTGAGAGGTGGCTGACTACACCTTCCGCGGCTGCGCTATCGAGGATATGCGTGCGGTAAATTTTCCAGTTTTGAATTTCTCGCACGAGTTCAGGAATTTCAAGGACCATTTCACTTGATCGTTTCGAGGTAAGGGTAAATCCTGTTTTCCACAAGTTTGCTTCTTCCTTCAGGCAAGAGCAGGGCTCATAACCTCTTGAAAAAAGTGTGTTGGGGGTTGCTGCAGTGGACCTAGAGGACAGAAGCTGTAGAAAGGAAGTTGGTAACCCTGTAGTAACCTCAGTAGGTGTTCAAGCTACTGTATTAGAGTAATACCTGTAGTAACTACTACAAGTTAGTATGAGTAAAAGAGTGTGTAAAGGACTACTTACCCTCAGTAGGTGTTCAAGCTACTGAGGGACTAATAGGAAAATACTACTGTGTATGTGTGCTCGAAAGGCTTATGTAAGCCGTGCGGTCTTGCACTTTAAGTACTAGTAACGCGTGCTGGTTAATTTACAACACAGCCCAGTGAAAAAAAAAGCCCAATAGTACGAAATTTATTGGGTTATGAGACTGGTAGATAAGTAAGTACAGTAACAAAGGGAATAAACCAGGAGAGCTCACCTCAGTGATAAAGGAAGGTCACTGAGGTGCAAAGGTAACGAGTATGAAAAATTTACTACTGTGATTATGTAAGCTATGTGCATATACTCAACACTCCCCCTCAATTGGAACGAAGTCCAAGTGCTGTAGCAAAATGTTTAGCTTTAATGGTGGGTAAAGGTTTGGTCAGAGTGTCTGCAATCATGTTGTCAGTGGAACAATAAATGAGGCGAAGAGAATGCTTTTCAACAGCAAAACGAATGAAGTGGTATCGTATGTCAATATGTTTGGTACGTGTGTGATAGCTACCATCTTTGGTAAGTGCAATAGCAGATTGACTGTCCGAGTGGAGAGGGATTGGATGAGTGAGCGGGCAGAAGACTTCTCCAATGAGTCGTCGAAGCCATAGGCCTTCTTTGGCTGCATGGGTGGCTGCGACATACTCAGCTTCTGCAGTCGAGAGCGTGACAAGCTCTTGCTTGGGTGAGGCCCAGCTGACTGCTCCGCCATCGAGTAGGTATGCATAGCCACTTATGGCCCGACGGTGTTCCTGTGAGGCTCTGTCTGCATCCATGTACCCTTTGAGTCCCTTTTCTATGCCTCCGAAAGTGAGTGCAAGGGATTTAGTACCAGAAAGATACCTATAGATGTGTTTCACAGCTTCCCAGTGAGGTTCTCCAGGCGCATTATTGAACTGCATGACTGTAGAGACAGCGAATGCAATGTCTGGACGGGTTCCTACCGCCAGGTCCATCAACGATCTGATGGCGGCTCGATATGGAACACTTTTCATGTGTCCGATTTCTTCGGCTGATTGTGGCGACTGGTCGCGCGAGAGTTTAAGGCCTGGGTCCATAGGAATGGAGGCAGACTTGCAGTTGGTGAGGTTATACTTGGCGAGGGTGGCTTCGACATACGTCTGCTGTGACAACAATATTGTGCGGGCATTCCGATCGCGCGTCACCTTCATTCCGAGTAGCCAGCTAATAGGCCCTAAGTCAGTAATTTTGTAGTGTGATCCGATTTCCGCCTTGAACGAATGGATGAGCTCGGGAGAGCTGCCAGTTAGTGTACAGTCATTGACATGGCTAGCTAGTACTAGGATATCGTGTCCGATCCGCCCATAGAAGATTCCCCAGTCTGCGTGCGCGCGTTTGAGCCCAAGCTCACTCAGAGTAGAGCTGAGCTCTTGGTACCACCTGAGTGCACCCTGTTTAGAGCCATAGAGAGCGACATTTAGCTTTGCGACTGGATGAACGAAGTTTCCGTTCGTAGTGTAGCCGTCAGGTAGGTCCATGTAAATGTCTTCACCTTCACCTAGCTTGCCGTTTAAGAATACGGAGTGAAAGTCGAATACTTCAATATCCCAGTCGTTGCGGGCTGCAATGGCGAGTATGGTGCGTAGAGACGCTAGCCTAGCGACGGGTGCATAGGTTTCATTGTAATCAATGCCCTGGATCTGCGAGTAGCCCTTGGCTACAAGTCGGGCCTTGTACTTCTCGATCTTGCCGTTGGCTTTGTGTTTGATCTTGAAGACCCATTTGCAGCCTACGACATTCACGCCGTTTGGTCGTTCGACCACGTGCCAGGTACGTGCATCTTCAAGACTCTTCAATTCAGCATTAATTGCGCTTTGCCATCTTGTCCAATCCGTATGCGATTGTGCCTCGCTCACCATCGATGGATCTAATCCGTCCATCTCGACTCCAGCAGCCATGGCGTAGACATCTTCGACGCCTTCACCGTCGCCCGTGGCCAGCTCATCTTCGATCAATGCAAGCATTGCATTGTCCTGCGTGCTGCAGTCAGTGTCACACAATTCCCGCATATGGTCGAGCATGATGCGACCGTCACGCGTGCCTTCCCCCGTCCGCAAATGCCTTGTGTAATCTGATTCGAAGTGTTGACAGGTGGAACGGCGAGGTGGAGGTGGAGGTGTCTCGAAGGTGGTGCCTAGTGGGTCAGGTGCATGCCCGATCGTGTCCGTTTTGACGTGCTGATCGACCATTTCCGCAGATGAACGCTGCGTTGCGTTCTGCGTCAGTGGTGACTGTGCGGGTGGCTGTGCACTCGCGTTTTGCACGTTTCCACTCTCCCCCTCGAGTGGTACGTCGTACGGTACGGCCACTTCACGTTTGTCGAAGATAACGCTTCGTTCTACCCCCACAGCTCGAGTATCGGGCCAATAAATCCTGTGGCCATCGCTTTCGCTGTCAAATCCAACCCAATGTCCGTCATGCGCCCTCATATCAAGCTTTGAGCCTGTATTATCGTGAACTTTGACGTGGCAGCCCCATACCGGTATATTAGAGAGATTCGGCTTCTTCTGGTAAAGTGCTTCATATGGCGTCTTGGTTCTGAGACGGCGCGTTGATGATCAGTTTTTCAGCCAGGTTGCGTGCATGATGGCCTCCCCCCAGAGGTTTTTGGGCAAGCCGCTCACATGGATCATCGCACAGACACGTTCAATGAGCGTGTGGTTGAGGCGTTCAGCCACACTATTATGCTCGGGCGTGTCATGGACGGTGACTCGGTGTTCCGTGCCCTTCAACTTAAGGTGCTGACTGAATTCGTTACTCAGGTACTCTCCACTGCGATCCGAGCGCAAACACTTTACTTTGGCGTCGAACTGGGTAGCCAGCCAGGCTTCGTAGGATTTGTAGGACGCAAATGTCTTGGCCTTCGTCTTTTGTAGGTACAAAGTAGTATACCTTGTATGATTGTCTGTAAACGAAGCATAGTATGAGCTATGGCCTGGCGTTTGGACAGGAGAGGGTCCCCACAGGTCAGTGTGGACCTCGTCACCTAGTTCTTCGCGGCGCGGAGGGTCCCGTTCCTTTCCTATGGGCTTGCAGGTAGCCTTTGCGTACTCACAGGAGTCGCATGCACCCATGGTGGAGTGAGTGTTGTCAAGGGTGATACCAGTAATCGTGCTGTCCTTCAGCATGGCACATATGGCTGTTGGGGCTATATGTCCAAGTCTAGCATGTACTTCGGCCATTGTTAGTGGGTCCGAAGCTTTGGCTAGGCCAGCAAAAATGTGGCGTGGACGTTTGACACAGTAGAGGCCTTTGTTCAGCGGTACTTCACCCAACTTTTTCTTCCGCGCATCAAAGATTTGGCAACGTTTGTCACGGAAAAGTGCTGCATAGCCTGCTAGGTCAAGCTTGCTGATGGAAACAAGTGTAATGCCCATTTTCGGCGCATAGAAAACATCTCGGAGACAAACGCGAGAGTGTCCCTTGCCATTAGGTAGGGAAATCATAAGATCACCTTTTCCGATCGCATGAAAAGTATGGTTGTCGGCAGCAGTGATGGGCTTAGGTACGATGGGCTTATAGTCCAGGAATTGACCGCGGTAAGAAGACATGTGCCGTGATGCACCCAAATCAAAGAGAGTTGTCTCTTTGTGTGAGTTGAGGCCTTCTCCAGCTAGGAGTGCGTGGTCATAAGTCTTCGTATAGGCTTCTTCCTCATCGATAGTGAGATCTGCGAGATTTGGGGTATCTTCTTCAGCAATCTCTGTTAGCCAGTCATCGTCCTGTGCATGCGCAAGCCAAACACCGTCCGGTTCAGTGTCTCCATCAGGTCGCGTGGCTGTGCTCGCTGCAGTAGTAGCAGTTGCTACCTTCTCCATCTCCTTTCCTTTCTTCGTCTTGTTCAGGAACCACTTTGGCGCCTGCCCTGCCTTTCCGCCTCCATCCTTCCAGCATTGCTCCTTCGAATGACCTTTCTTCTTGCAGTTTTCGCAGACAGTAGTAGACTTCTTTGAGTCCTTCGCTGAGTAAGCGGCATCCTCATTGTTGCTAGTAGTAGTTTTCTTCGAGCGAGTCTGTCGCCGATCGTACTCATCAGAGAGAATTTTCATGATGAAATTGGGAGCGAGATCTGTCTGTGAGACTACAGCTGAGGATGTTATAGCTGCAATGTTGGAGTCATAGGAGTTTGGAAGTGAGCTGATGACAATGGCTGCAAAGTCATCATCTGAAATGGACTGTTGAAGTGCGGCAAGCTGTTCGCGCAGTGAGCACAACTTGTCAAAGTGTGCATGGAGGTCTCCTTTTTCGGTACAGCGAGTTTCTTGCAGTTTCCTGTGGAGGTTGATGGCTACGACACGGGAACGATTCTGGAATAGGTTTGTGAGTGTGTCCCACACACTCTTCACAGTCTCTTCTTTCTGAACTCGAAGGAACAGGGATTCTGGGAGTGAAGCAGCAATGACTTATTTGATGTATCCATCGTGTTTCGACCAGTACTTCATCTTTTCTGGGTATTCACTAACAAGTTTTTGCTTGGCAGTCGTGGGTTTCCAAGAAGAATCTTTCCCATGTGCGGGATCTTCTGGTTTAGGGACGAGACCACTCAGGTGACCTGTCAGGCCCTTTGAGCCTACAGCCCACTTGACTCGAGCCTTGTAGTACAGCCAGTTGCTTCCATCCACATTTAGTGTTGGTACTTGCAGAGAGGAGTAGTCCGAATCTTTCGCCATAGTAGGTATTGCTTCTGTATCAAAATTTCTTCCGGAATTAGAGCGCAAGAGCAGGGCTCATAACCTATTGGGTTATGAGACTCAGTGATAAAGGAAGGTCACTAGTATTATCTACCTATTGGGTTATGAGACTGGTAGATAAGTAAGTACAGTAACAAAGGGAATAAACCAGGAGAGCTCACCTCAGTGATAAAGGAAGGTCACTGAGGTGCAAAGGTAACGAGTACGAAAAATTTACTACCGTGATTATGTAAGCTATGTGCATATACTCAACAAAATTATCCCTCTCTCAGTCTCTCTCAGTCAGTATCCCCTCAGCTTCTTGAGTCTTGTAGGCTTCAGTGAAGGTCTAAAGGCTCAATATCTTCAAGTTTATTCAATCTATTCAAGTCCAAGTGTTTCTCTAGGCTCAATCGGAGTCTAGCCAGTCTATCCTTCATCTCCCATTGCTTCTGGACGTCAGGAGCCCCCTTGCCCCTTTGCTGCACCAATCTCTAGGTGTAGTATTGCTACTTCAGTCTCAGTCTACCCAATCCCCGCTTTGACACTTCCTAGGCTATAGGAAGAGTCCAGACATCTATCCCCTTTGTCATCTACTGCTCCTGTACCCCAGGAGTATCCTACATCTCTGTCTGCATCACCCTGTTGGTGTAGATCCCCTCTCCCCCTCCTCAGCACATCCTCTCTGGACACTGCCGAGGTAAACCACCACTCGCACACTTTCGTAGTCCTTTGTTGGTGTTGTGTTTGGGTTATTACTCCGACCCAAATCCACACTTTGACTCACACCGCCTCGGACTATTGTTCCATCCTACCCATGACTGGATACAACGCTGAAGGAGGGTGGGTAGATGGCACCCCAAGCTACAGGTACACCAGAGGCGGCACAACCCCAAAGCCAGTCGCACCACTCCCCAGGTCTGGTCAGTCTTTCTATACTTGGAGGCGCATATACCTTACTGTCTGCCCACCCAAAGGGCTGATTCATAGGATCCTTATTCTACACTCTCGTCCAGTTGACTGCCGATGTACCGCATCTCCTTGTAGTTGAATACCACCTCTCCTCCTCCTCGAGCGATACCCCCCCTCCCAACTGTGCTCCTCGATGTGCTCGCAGGTACATCCATCTCATCGACATCGTGGGATATGACCCTTCCAACATCATCGCCGCAGGAAATCCTGCAAGAGAGAACCTCGCCCTTTTACCGATGTGGAAAGCCGATCTGTCTACGCTTCTCGCACCACCCGGTACTCTCCTAATATCTCCCTGGACGGACCTGAGAAACTTCCACCCGGACACTCATATGGTACTTATTCCACCGGGTGGGAACTGTGGGTTGCGAGCAAGTGCATACACGGATGACATGGACATCACTGACGAGTCTTTTGTGGATAGAAGGTACTATCCTTCATACCGATCAATAGCCTTCGTTGGTCCGTTTGGACTTGGAGCAGCATTGCATCACTCTCCCGCACCCTTGAGCCTGTTCGTGCAGGCTCGATTCATATGCCTCCCATGCCCACTCATCATTTCTCAAAACACCGAGAAGTTTGTCGACCAGATTCTCAATTTGCAGGAGAGGATGACAGGGAACATGTGAGAAGGTCAAGGTCACATTATAAAGAGGGCAATTGTGGATACATATTTTTTTTTCACTTACCCTAACCGCCCCATGCTGGACTCAATGAGATCCAGGACTAGTTAGGGGGTTGACATTGGGGGATATGTGTTTTTCTTCCGTTAGTGGATATGCCTAACCTGTTGAAAGTTGAGTGACAACTCGTTTCCCCCACGAATGACAGCTGTAGCATGACTATGGCCAAATAGCAAGTCAGGCAATTCATGAGCTTTTGGGCACATAAGTTGCTTCAACAGAATACAGACACCTGTGAGTAGGATCTATGTGAAAGAGTACACAGTAGGACGGACAAAGGAGCAGAGATGAACCCACTAGTAGTCAGAACAGCCAACCCATGTTTCACAACTCCTGAGTCAGCCTCATCGACATATTTGATCCATCCAAGTTTCATCTCACATTCAAAATTGTTCTCTGACCACTCTAATCAAGCCGATAATTCACATGTTGGAGACCACGTACGGGAGAAGGCCAGTATATTGATGAGGGGGGGGTAAGAGGTCATGTCATTTTCGCCAACTCCCAGAGATGGGTGCCTACAATAGGTCACTGGCTGGTTAAGTTACTTGGATGGGTGGGGGTGGAACGCTGGTAAGAATCCTGAACGAGGTGTTGCACAACTGGGCAGTATTTGGGTGGCACCGTGGCATATGTAGGTCGGCAGCAGTGCGATTGGTGAGGAGAGCGAATAGGTTGATGGGAGGGATTGGGAACGGCTATCATCCTCTGTTAAAGTCTGGCTTTTGGAGACTACTCCACTTCGAAAGTGTGGATGAGATGAGACTGGTGGTGTGAAGTGTGGCGCAAATGTGCAAACACGATGCACGAATTCAACAAAGGAAGAGTCTCCGACGAGTATCAGCTAACATTATGGGCCTTAGTAATGCCTCGTTCAGACTCAGACGAAAAGCGATCAATACTAGCCAGAAGACGCGACCCCCAGGCCGCCCGGTGTGAACAGGCCACCTTCTGACTCGAGGTCCCTACAATACATGTGAGATACAATTTTGGTAAGGTTTATACAAAAAATTGCATTGACGACTTCTGACTCCCACCTCTCCTACCGTCACAGTACTGATTCAGTTGCTGATCTGATAGCACCAGTGTTTACCCTGCACTGTCATGCATGTCTGTCCATTTTGACAACCTGGGTGAGGCCGTTGTAAGTACATACATAACACAATAAGTGGTCTGCTATTAAAGCAAGCTTACATCCACTGCTTTTGTTGCAACAGAAGGTGCCTGGCCCGCAGCACTCGCCATCATTGCACTTCGCTGTGCATAAGGTGAATAGGTGAATCGGTTGAGTGGAATATCATAGTGCTCACAGTTATTCGCAGGACAGGAACTGTGACCCCCCAAAAGCCTCGCACCGACGTCATTCGTCTTGGCACTGGGCATGCGTGGCTTCATAGTGTCAGCAGCGACAAGTGCATTGTACGAAAGCAACAGCAAGGATGCGAGACCGAGGAAACAGACCATTTTGAGAGTTAGGAGAATGACTGTTTGAAGATTGGCAGCCCATTTTATACATGGGAAGGGAACAAAGCTTTTACATATGGAGTTGAGTAAGCTCGATTATTTGACTCTACACACATATTTTCCACGTCTTCAGGCACATCTGAGGAGCTTGTGGTTTGGGTCATTCCAATGTGGCTTCCAATGAAGAGCACGTAAGCCGTGGTATACGTGCTTTGTTCAAGGCTAAAATATTGTCTCACCGGACTCTGAAATGCGCATGGTAAGGACAATAACAAGTGGCACAAGGTAATGAGGTACCAACGAGCAGCTGACGACTGCCATGCCATACCTGCGGTATCAAGAAACAAGAAAGAAACACAGGATATTAAAAGACTGCAGGAACATAAGGCAGATTCGGATGTCGATTGGTTGGTCCTACGAGCATCTATTCTATGGTTCCAAGTCCTGGTTATGTGAATGCAGGCTCAACAACCTGGGCCATCGACATCCGTGCTTCATTTTCCCCCGGTCTTCGCATTCCTACCTTCTCATGTCACAATAATTGGCCCAGGACCAACCTGGAAGCTTTGGGAGCTTGTACTGGTGATTCCTGTCCTTCCATGGCCAATACAGCCTGATGGGACCACAATCCTCATCAGGGTTGCTTGGCTTGGGGACTAATTCGGGGTCAAGGCTTATCGGCAAGACAATTCTTGCGCACATTGAAATCCTGCGTGACATGATAGTCATGGCCAGAATCAACGACAGGGAAAGGAAGGAAAGTCGAAGAACCTGCATGAGTGCGCGCACCTCCACCCCACCGCTCCCAAGAACCCCACGCATCTGCACCTAGATCATCTACAAAGCCTGCCCAAAGCTCGTATGAGGTCCCACTGCCCGTCAGAGCCTCCCTTGGGAATGGGAACAGGAGGGAAGATGTAGGAGAAACCATGTTTATTGGTGTAGCGCGAGTACGACCCAGAGCATCTCTTCCCAGACTTCACCGATCGTGCGGACACCCCAGTATTTAGCTTGTCGAGGATCTCGTAGGTCAAGTGGATGGTCTCGTTAGTAAGCAATGCTTTTGGCACAGTCCAATGCCCAGGCGCCCATCGAACAGTCGGTGTATGCATTTGCCCAGTACACCCCAGTGGCAATGAGGTCTTAAAGGTGTCCTCAGTATGCCATGATAGTGATATACGACAACACATACCATCCCATCCGAGACAGCCAGCGTTCAGTAGCCCCATCATCAGCGTAGATAGGCCGTAAGCTCGTGAGTCACAATACAAGCTTCCATGTTACCATCACAGTAAGCGGATGTATCCATGGCAGATGTGGGCAAGCTGTGTCCCACCTAGCTAGGTTTGCAGCTCATTGGCACTAGTGACTCGCGCGTGCAGTTGAGATGGAAGTATTATTTCTGGTCTTTTGAAAGACGACCCCGTGCTGGGCTACAATTCTTTGGCTCTGGCTGTGGAGAGTTAGTGGAGTGTGTGCAGCACGGAGATGGCGAGTGAACGTGGGGGGAACCTAAGGCAGAATTACGATTCCTGGACTATCATGAGGATCAGATGCCCACATCATATTGACAACTGACTTGATCCAATAGGCTGGCTTGTTGGCTACTAGATTGATCCAGTCACCTTTGCTCACCCATATATATCCAAAACACATTTTTAATGCAGTGCTGGGCGTGCAGCATTAGCAAGTGGGCTGGTATATAGAGGTCAGATTCTAACCCCCTTGGATGAGATTTCCCGGTGTGCTGTGTTGAAGATCATGGTACAAACTAGTAAGGTTATCAAGCAGCAGCTACTGTGTAGGTGAGTCTCCAGTGAAAACACAAATGGTGCACAGCCTGAGCCCAGGGTTGGCTATAGTATATGGTGATTCCAAGTCAAAAAAGAGCTGGTGCAGGTTGGTGCGTGCCACTTGCTCAGACAACATCAATAACAATTTACTGCATGACGTTGAGAGTCTCAGGTGCGCTGAGCACTCAAAATCGTACTTACCTTTGGCTTACCTCCAAGTGCCAAGCCACAGGGAGATAATTACTGCAGTCGAGTCTCTTGCGATTGCGTGATATTCTCTCTGAATGCAAAACCAGTGAGTATTATTTGGAGAGTTGTGCCCGATTTTTCGGTCGAGCAGTGGCCTCAGATATAAATAAACAAGTTCTCCCTCTCCAACCTTCTCTTCCACTTTGATTCAGCTTGGTTCAACTTAGGCACCAGGTTTGACCGTTGATTTTTCCACAAGTTTGCCCGTTCGGACAGCCTGGATGAAATCCATTGTAAATGACACAATAAGTGATTTGCCATTGAAGCAAGCTCTTACATTTATCATACTTGTCGTTGCAACAGTGGTAGCCTGCTTTGCAGCACCCATGATCTTCACATGGCACTGTGCATAAGATGAATACAAGAGCTGGTTGAGTTGAATCATATGGCTCACTGTAGTTCCCACTCAGACACTTGCTGGCACGCCCCAAAAGCCTCGTGACAATGTTATTCGTCCTGGCGGCGGGCACAGGCGTTACACCGTCAGCAGCTACAAGAGCAATGTGCAAAAAGAGCAGCAATGACGTGACACCAAAGAAATGAACCATTTTAATAGTCAGGAGAAAAATTGTTTAAGGAATGGTGGCCCATTCTGTCCGCATTTTATACACGGGAGGACAACTGAGTGACACCCCGACGAGGTCGGTTATTTGATTCCGCACATGTATTCTCCGCGCTTATCCGATTCTCCACATATATTTTCCACGCCTTCAGGCGATTATTGGAGGAGCTTTCAGAACTTACCCCCATGGCCCCCGTTTAGTTTTCTGACCCGGCCAGTTACCATAATAGTCTGGTTGATATGCTTGCAGTCAACTTCCAGGGACAAGCTGATCACGGATTCTAAGATGTATCATTAGGAAAACCCATCGTTATGTAAAATTATTGGGACCAGATATCTCGTATGGGCGACATCATACATTGCACGTTCTCTTTACATCCCCCCCTGACTGGGGAATGCATCACCAAACTGAATCAGCTTTTCCAAGCGCTAATGTGACGTGAACTCATTGTCCAATGCATCTCATTTCACATCACCATCAATCCAGTACCAGCATCACCCTTGGCACCACTTTTTTGAGGTTCCCATGCTCTTTCTGACCTATTACCCACTACAACAAAAATATGTCCGAATGACCTGACCTCTCCTCCAGCTCATCCCCTGCTGCCTATTGTGAATGCTATGCCCTCAAGACAACATCTCAAGAGCATCAGGTTCCCAGGCAAGTGGTTTTCAGCCGCAAAGAGGTAGTCCTCATTACCTACCCATTGACCTCTCGTATACTCTATAGGAGCATTGTCATGTGTTGTTGTTGTTGTCTCACTGTCAGCGTTGCCCGTACATCCTGTCGTCATCATCGCCTGTGTTTCTACCACTTCCTTCATCACCAAGTCACCATTGTTGACCACACATGCTCACTGTCATCATCATCGTGGCACCTGACCACGCTCATCACACCGTCGGAGTTGTCGTCTCACTGTCAGCGCTTACTCACTCATCCTCGCCATCATTACCGTTGACCCCACCTCCACCATTTCTTCGTGTCATCACCAAGTATCCGTATGTGCTCGCTGTCATTGTCATTGTCATTGTGACATCGTGGTACCTGTCCATGCTCATCACACTGTCGTCCTTGTGTGTCGTTGTTTTCTCACCCTCAGCGTTACTCACTCGTCCTCATCATCATCACCATCGTCCCCACCTCCAGCACTTCTTCGTGTCATCACCCAGTGTCTGTGCGTGCTCGCTGTCGTCATCGTGACATTGTGGCACCCTGCCACGCTCATCACAGCATCGACATTGTTGTCTCACCGTCAGCGTTACTCGTCATCCTTGTCATCACCATTGCCCCCACCTCCACCACTTTTTCGTGTCATCACCCAGTGTCTGTGTGTGCTGGCGGTCGTCATTGTGACATCGTGACGGCCACGCTCATCACACCATTGTCACCATTGCCCCCACCTCCACAACTTCTTTGTGTCGTCACCAAGTTGCCGTTGTGCATGCGGGTGCGAGATCTCAGTGAGTGTGGATGTGGATGGACTGGGCATGGGCGTGGGTGGACACACCATACACACATACAGTCATCAGCAATGGATAGCCTGGCACCACCTCGGCAGGACGACGACAATGGCTCCACCACTGACATGCAATGACACTTGGGCTGATGTGCCTGTTTCTGCTTCCTGTACATTTTTCCATAGCTTTGCAGTACTTGTAGCTGTGTAGCAAAATATTGATTCATTGCACTATGCCTATGTGTGAGTAGCACTAGCCTTCCCTTAAGCAATGGACGGCCACCATCTGCTATTGTCCGCCCCACAATGTGATTCTATTTAACTGTCTGATACACAAACATCTACTAGAATCCTACTGTGTCTGAGTGACCTGCTAACATTTGGAATTTTCGCAATATCTAGAAGAGTCCAAGTAAGATGGTAAATGAAAGATATAAGATGACATGAACACAGCAACGGCAAGAGTAAAATTCTAACGATAGTCCGCTGCAAGCAAGAAATGAGGCAAAATGATGCAAGGATTTCAATTAACGCCGCTGGAGGGCGCGCATGGTGCAGTGGGCTCGATGGGAGCAGATGGTACATAACAAGGGTGTCCCTGATGGGGCTCGCATGTTGGACTCCGACTGGTGAGAGGAGCTGGGCCCATGAGGTAGGGGCGGTTGGCGTGGTTTTGGTAAAGGGGGACACTTCCTCGCATGTCTTGATATGTCCCAGGGGGGAGAAGGCTGGCGTGGAAACCTCCATATGCACCACGGGGATCACCTCGATATATGTCTTCACGATAAATACCTTGGGTCTCGCTATATGGCATCCCTCGATGAGGATCGCTAGATCCTCGTGGAGGCGGCATCAGTCCATGGTCACCACCCTGGTAAGGCAGATACTGCCCTGGTGGATGGAAAATATAACCCCCACTGACCTGACGGGACGGACCCATCCATTTGCCATGACCATGTTGTCCACCCACAAATCCATTGTTCAATGTAGCTTCTTGGCCACCAATGGTTGGCTTTGGGGGAATTGGAGGGGGCAGGCCAACAGCAATGGCTAATGGGGGAGAGACAGGTGCTGGGGTTGGCACAATATTGGGTTTAGGGGAGTCTTTTCCTTGTTGCAGGGTCTCGGTGAGTGGCCTACAAGGCTCGCAGCGTTTGGGAGATGGAGACGATGGATCCACCCTAGTGAGTGGCACCTGAGGGCCACTGGGGAGCTTCAACATGCCAGGAACTCTGTTTGAGAAGACTTTGGGGTTCTCAGCTATAGTAGAAACCAAAAATGGGTCTGAGCACACAGTATCTGCCAATGAATGAATATTAATATATATTCAGGTTCAATAAACAGATTAACTCACTTGTGGTATTGGAATGATCATCATCCGTTGACTGTACTCTATCATGAAGTCCGCGTGTTGCTGGAGTTTCTATCGTAAGTAAAGGATGTTGTCATGGAATACCAATACATACCCCGAATTGTGAGCATGTCAGGGAAATCACTTTTGGCACTCGAGTCCTCTGCATTCTTGTGAGCATTGTCTAATGCATGCTGCTTGCCTTTCTTTGGTGCTATCTTTTCTAGCTTCGACTCTGCAGTGCGAGCATGCCTTTTGATGGGGCACGCAGTCTGGAGCTCCTTGGCCTTGCGCTTTAGAGATGGCCCCGGTTCTTCATATACATCTGCTTCGCCAAGCAGACCTACATCAACTACTTTTTCATTGACATCAACCGCCATTTCGCCTTTGCTTGAGTCAGAGATCAAAATGTACTTGGCCTTTTTCTTCTTTGGCACAGCCTTGCCTTTAGCAGCGCAGAAAACAGGTGGGGAATCGGTATTACTGCTGATGATGATAGGATCATCTTCTGTAGCATTGGCAAAGATGATGCGTCACTGAGGATAATCAGTCTGGCTCTTGATGGCAACTGTATTACCTTCTGTAGCCTTGACATTGTGAACTACACCCCTCTTTATCCTTGTGGCAGCCTTGCTGGGAGGGTGGCAGGGTGGACCATCATGATCGATCATACCATTAACATACATTTGCTGGGCCTTTGCATGGCCACTATGCGAAGGAGGAGGGGCACTGATGATCACCAGTTTCTCAGAGTTGTTAAGTGCCTCTAGAAAAAGACCATGTTTTAAATGATGTCATAAGCATGTATCAGAGATCACATACTTCGTTCAACCTTGCTATGGACTTTTGTCACAGAGATTTCTTTGTCTATGAGCATGGCATGGAGATGACGACGATAAGCAAGGCCAAGATCAGCCATGCCCTTTGTTCTTGCATTGTTTTTGCGCAGTTGACCAGGCATTAAGACAGAATGAGGCCAGCCTCGCATTACTAACCCCTGTGCCCCCATGATAGTCAAGAGGGTCATCCATGGAAAGGACGTGCACTTGAACTTGGATATGTCCCCTCCAGCGTACTCTGTTATAATAAGTTATACAGAGATTTGTGTTCAGATTGTATCAGACTTACGAATAAGTCCTATGATGCCGTCCTTGATGGCATTCATCATCTCATCTCCTGGGCATTCAGGTTTATTCCCGTCACCCCTGTTAATCTCTTCGCTGACATCTGAATGACCCACAGACGTTGCACGGTTGCATGGGAGTAGATTGTTGGCATCCTTGTCAAAAGCGTCACTCATGATCTCGAGTGAGACATGGTTGCTAAATAGTTGTCAAAGTACCATTAACAAGAGACCATGGAATTAGATACATACAATACATGGGCTTTGAGATGGCCGATCATAGCGTGCTCATCAGCTCGGCAGCGAGTTTCGAAAAACTGGAAGGTGACTTAGCGCTTTGCGCAAACACTGAAGAAGCAAGTCTCACTTTTTTCGCTCTGGCAGTTGTGTGAACAAACCCTAGTGAGGAATCTTCATTCACGACCTTGCCACACATGACCAGAGCTGTGGATAAATGAGAATCATCATCTGAAAGGACCCACTGTGGCCTTACTAAATTGACCAGTCATCTCTTGATTTTGCTAAATGATTGCATATGGTGCGCGACAGTTTGGGGTGAGGCTTTGGAGCTTTCAAGCAGGTCATGGAGCTCCAGGATCTCTTGCCAAGCTTCACCATTTTCTTCTTTGAATTTATTGTATAGTTGTCTGCGGGTCATTGGAGAGACTTTCAACAAAGTTTTAGGACAGATATATTGTGAAATAAAAGTGGGCTGACTTACTGAGGACATCAGCAGGGATAGCTAACCTCTTCCGCTCTTGAGTTTCATGTTTCACGAAGTATTTCGTGTATAGGTTCCAATGGTTAGTCCCATTGATAACCCGCCCTTTACTTTTGTGCCATCCGTCCATAATCTGCTGCGTGGTGAGGGATGTTTTGTCGACAAGTTGTGTCAGGATAATCTCAAGGTCGTTGTAGCCTTGTTCAAGGATGGCATTGATCAAGGTAGTCCTACGCCCAGCTGTTGGAGTCACCGGTTCAATTTGGTCTGGAGGGGATGAGCATGCCTCAGCGCAATCACCTCCAACTGTGAGAGAATTGGGAGTCAGGGGGATGATACGAGTAACAGGGACAATCAGTTGTGTTGCTGGAAGTGGTTCCACAGCAGTGGGGGCATGCTCTTGCACGGAACTCTCGGCGGTGTTGGGTGAAGGTGTTGGGGGATGAGATGCAAGATTGTTATCAGTGGGTGGCTGGTGAACAGGAAAAAAGATGGCTCAGCATTAGATTTGCTCAATGGCAGCACATGTTGATCACCTACCAAGGCAACATCTGCAGGGAGCTGAAGATTGGACTCCACAACATGAGTGTCAACCAAATGGGCTCAGCGATGCTCTGCTTGTTGGACCAGCCCAGTATCACATACTGTTGGTTTAATACATGCCCGAAGACGGGTGGGGGTCTCTGTGGGTGGAGGAGAGGGCTGATGACGACCGCCGCTGACTTGGCCTTCAACAAACATGACCGTCAGATTGTCTGACTGTGAAGGGGGAGGTGGGACAGGCAATCTAGACTTGGAACAGGTTTCGCGCATCATTCTTCCAGAGTGCGAGAATCAGTATGTGCTTTCTGATGACCAGGGAAGAACTTACCTGGGCGAGTACAGCCGGGAAATCTGCAAGACTACCAGCAAGGTCAGCAGTGAGCACTAGAGGACTTCTTATGAGCCCATCAAGCCACTCCGCTGGGTCCATCATTGATATCGCTGAGAGTGTCAGTAATGTTGTGCAACAATAAAGGGAGTGGAAATAGAAGACGCTCAATTCTGAGGGACTTGGATAGAATCTATGGCGTAAGTGACAGCACCAATCTACATAGCAAGTTGAAGGCGTACCATTTTTGTGAATAGCTGTCGTACACGATAAACTCACAAATGCCCCCGAAAAATCAGTGCCATCAGGAGCCTCGCAGCCTGCAACAAAGTAGAGTTAATTTTTGCATGGCCTCGCAGTGTGCAGACATACCGAGTCTGATGGCCCATCGAGATCTTTTCCAGCAACGATGCCAGGCAGCCATTGGGCAGCAGGGAAGAGACGGATGGATGACGAGGGAGTGGATAAAGGACGTCCAAAGCATCTATAATATTAACATTGAAGTTGAGGAAGATGGAAGATGTGACAGAGATAGCAGAGTCAGCGCATCTGCCCATGCCAGAGATCACGATATGATGACTCACCTGTGTTGTCCCACGAGTCTATCAGAGCATCCATATGGGAGTGTTAGATGTCAATGCCAACACGGAAGACGAGCACTACACAGGGAGGGGGTAGGAAGGGTGAGGGAAGCTTTATGTACATTTGGGCGACGAACAGTCAACCAAACAAGTGAGAACAACTCACCAAATCAAGGAACCAGCCACACATAGCAATCGAGGTACCAGTCTAGACCCAGGCTGCAGGCTGCAGCACTCTAGTGGAGGTGAGACGACTACTTCTATCTACATTGGAGCAAAATCACACATGTGTACCTGTGTGCAGGTATACCCTCGGGTGTTTTTTGTTTGCTCTTGCACTGCCACCCGGACAAGGGTTTGGCGATGCAGAGATTGAGTAAGGTGTGTGCATTATGTGAGAGCAGGATACAGACACGATGTTGATACCAAGAGTCAGCCCTAGTACTTGGTATCTATTGATTGCATTGTGCTATCAAAACCAATAAAAACCTCACCTCTGCAATGGTCATACCACATTTCGCCAGGTCCAAGACAAATTGGTCGTTATTGCGTGCTAGTCAGTGAATTCAAAGAATCATTGTCACATCTGAGGTGCCATATCCATGTGAAGCCAGATATTGTGCAGCAAGGGCACCAAGGGGTTGCGATAGTTTTTCCACCTGCAAGGTTGGCGTCCAGTAGTAATTGCTCAAAAGGACACCACATAGGTTGCGGATGTGAGTGTAGATGAGCGGAGAAACGTCCGCTCGACCGGTAGACGGACAGGGAGAAGAAGCAGGGGGACTAGAAGGTGCCAGGGAAGGGGAAGAGGTGGGAGAGTAGGGGGACGCAATACTGAGTCCGTGCAACATGTCCTCAAGTGTATCTGTTGAAGTTGTGGTACATGAAGGTGTTGGCAGGGGATCGGAGTCAATACTTCCCACAGTGAGTAAAGGTGGCATACAGTCAGCGATACCCTTGACAATGATAAAGGCAAGCGCCTCCCAAAAAATCTTTGTCTGCATGGTTTTGAGGCATCAGAATGACCCCTCAGCAGCCCTTGCATTCTCGCTGGACAAATATCAACATGTGCAGATCAAATTCTGAGAAATTGTATACGTACGCTGTGCAGTGAACTCCGGGGGGTGCACCAATGACAACGGCATGAAAACCAGCCTTATCATTGAGCAGAGTGCATACATAGGTGTTGTTCAGAGCAATAAGAAGTTGCCCATGGTTGGGTCTGGGTGGCAACGTAGTGACAATGCTCTGAAGTGTTTTCGAGACGAGTCTAGCCTTGGCTAAGGATACGCATTGGATTGCCAACAGAAGAGGCAGGGTCGAGCGACCGCATGGTATATGTGGACTACAGTACTATGATTATTAAGTCATCACAGTCTTAGGCAAACGGAACGTACCAATCTCGATATATGCCAGGATTGCCACCTCCAATGATAGCCCAATAAGACTCTGTGTTAGACATACCGCACAGTATACTACGTGGTCCGATTCTCACCTCACCCATTATATACAAAGACTGCATTGCCAGTCAGCAAGTCAGGAAAAGTACATACCAAAATGTGTGGTTCTAAGGAGACTAGATCGGGGAAGAAGTCTGTCCTGATGTGTGAATAAAGTGTGTGGAGTTAGTTAGCATTGAAGGGACAAGATCAAATTAGGACACTCGACTTTCCCCTAAGTCTGGCAGTGGCAATAATGCGACAGAAATTGATGTGGCGCAAAAGCAGCATACAAATTTACATTGTAAAAGGCACAAAAATTGTAGTTTACAGTACCCAACATGCTACCTTTTTGTCAATTGCACATATCATTGCCATCACCCCTGCACTGAAAGAGTCCACCTTGCAATACGCAGCATGACTGACCCCAACAACATAAGGTGAAGTGGCTGGCCTAACGATATGGTGAGCAGAGATGCATGAGGTAAAATTGGACAAGGTTTACCATCCAGCAATGATGCTGACTCGACGGCCAACGGTAACCAAATACAGTTGGCCTGTTTTGCCAGGAAGAGGAATGTTGTATATAAACCCATTATATACATGCTGAGCATGGCCGTCTGTCAAGACCGGTTCTTCACTGATCTGATCTCTACGAGGGGTCTGGGGGTCAGGGGTTGGCCTAGTGGTAAGACCGAGATACTACGTAGCGTAGTCATGCTTCCTGAGTGATAGGAAGGTCGACCGAGGGTTATACGGAGAGTCTGAGGGTAAACGGTCTACGACCGAGTGCTTGCATGAGGACTGAGACAGAGAGTGCGAAGGGAGAACAGAGGAGAACTATCTTATTCGATATTCGAACTGAAACTACAACAGACCGAGTATCTAAGTATTTATACTGAGTAGAATGGATGAGGTGATGTATGGGAAGTCAGGATTACCGACGAACGACAAGTGCAGTCGTGCTGCACGCTGAGTAAGTGCAGTAAGTGTGATAACCGGATTACTGATAGATAATGTATTAGTAATGACGCAGGACAGGAACGTATAGTAACCGGAAACGAGAAAGGAAACATATTAGGTAATCGAACTGAGAGACAGATCGGACAACACGCTCACCGATCGGTGGCACTACAAGACAGACAGGGAGAAATGGAAAAGGGGAGTACATACTATAAACAGACGGCGAACACGTGGACGCGATCGGACAATAGGGTACAGGGTGATCGGATGTCATGGTCGTGACACTGTCAAGGCTTAACTTGCCTGGAGTAAAAGAGTCAATTGGGCCATTGGGGTTGATTGAACTATCGAGGTCAATGGGACGGGGGCTGGGTGCCAAGCTAGAGGTGGGCTGACGAGAAGCGAAATATTGAGCCTGCGCAGGCGAGGAAGTGTACACAGATAAATCCGGTCTTCGGAAGACTGGAGATGGAGGAGAGTTGGATGTGGTGGTCAATTGAGAGAAAGACGAGACTGAAGAAGTTGGGGAAGAAGGGAAGCGATTGCTCGAGGGAGTGTAACACATGAGGTCGAGGAGTTCTGTGGCTGTTTGGGTGCATTCACTCAATTCCCTCAGTAGCTGATTGATGACATCTGCTCAGAGAAATATTAACAGCACATCAAAACCACACACAACAAGGAACTCACCTAGCTGTCTCTTTTGGTCGATAAGGGAACTCATCGACACTGGGGAGGGTGGTGGTGGTGCAGGGGATGATGTTGGGGATACAGGCGACATGGTGAGATGAGTTGGATGACGGGCGTTCTTGATATATGCTGGGGCTTGTGTTGAATCATGTTTACTAGGATCTGCAGCAATTATAATTAGACTTTCAAATTGACTGAGCCCGAGGTCCGTGAGAGGTCTGATAGATGCAGTTGCTGGTAGCCAATCATATCACGAATAATGGTAGTACTGAATATCACAAAACATGTATATTATATGAATATGTGACGGGCACAGGCATAGTAGATTTCATTTGTGCTGGAACTGTAGATCTTGAAGTGTCCCAGATGGAAACAATACTGTAGGATATTTAGATACTCTAATAACACCAATGTGTGATAAATCACATAGGTAGTATCTGACGTGAGTTAGCATTGAAAGCGGTTCACACCTCCTATCTACCCTCCTGATGGGTCGCCGAGCAAAATATCTTAGTCTTGCAGAGAAACAAAGCGCTCGTCAAGCTCAACACAAAAATTACATCCAGACACCTCGGTAAGTGAAGCCTACTATGATGATTTTATTACAATCGCTTTACTTGCGGCATTGTTTCAGAGGTCGGGAACAACACAGCGTTCATAACCGAGCTGCCTACATGAAGCACTGCACTCAGCCCACACTAGATAGTTTATGCTGTCATCTCCCTCCTGAACTAACTACACTCACGACTGTCCCACTACCCACTTCACATCTCTTCCACAAAGCATTATCAAGTGGAGATGCCCTAGATGAGTCGGAATTGCAATACTGGGAGTCAGGTCCACCCTTTTCACAACCCGAGCCTGCAGACACCACACAAGAGTCACAGTTCACAACCAACCTTATGGATGTTTTTTTTGGTCAGAAATCACGCCTTGAAAATCAAGCAAAGGCTCATCGGAAGTGCAGATATGCGGCGGGGGATGGAGAGGAAGTCATAACAGAGCTCCAGATCACTGCTGCCCAGGCATTTAGAGAGTGGGTGCAAGTCAAAAGCTGCGAGGTGGAGTGCACAGCGAGGAGGCACAGAGAGATGGCAAAGAGTGTATTACAATGGTATGCTCAGATTGTGTACTCATATTATCAAGAAGCAAGCACATTAGAATGAGGGGAAAATCCATACTAGGCTACTGGCATCGAGAGTACAAAGGATCATAGGTAATATCGAAATGCTAGCATGTCATTTTCTGTCAGGCCTGTTGCATCATGCCCTCGAAGTACGGCTGCCACAGTGGCTAACACCCATAGTGCACAGTCATAATTGTTCATTTGCAGAGCTCGGGTCTGTGAAAGTACTGTAAGCAAGTTAAGTCATACGGGTAACAAGTAGCTTACTGTCGTTGGACGGGCAATCCATGGTCGGCTATCCACCTGGATTCCTGGATGTTTCTTGCTCGTGATGTCCAAGAGCTGGGTGATTAACTTCATAACATCCTAGTTGGAGTTATTGCAGAATGGTAGTACGTAGGTATATACACACCTGTACATCGGCTGGCCACCCTTTCTCCTCCGCCAGGCTATCAAAGAGTCGAAGTTCTCAACGGGGAAGATGAGTGATGCACAAAATGTTGAAGCAATACCTATATACGTAGAGGAACTGCTACTCCAACTCACCTGTTGGGTGGAGTACACAACCTGAGATGATAGCGGTAGCTGGTCAAGAGCTGTTATATTATATAAGTGATGAACGCTGTTTATATACAACAAACATTGTGATGCGTGACTGTGACGTGTGACGTGTGACATGTAACATCTACTCTAAAGAGGACTATTACTAAGTCTACACTAATATGGGTCGCAGTCTTGTGCGCACTTCGTCGACGGTTTATGCCAGTTGCACGTGCGACTTCAACACTCCCCCTCGCTGTGCTGCACGTAGAGCACTTCAGCGAATAAGGCGCTAGGTGCTGCCAGAGGGAAACTGTAAGCCTAGTTGAGCTCTGAACTTCGCGAATTTCTCGCATGGTAAGTTCTTGGTGAGCAGATCGGTGGGATTTTCAGCACCATCAATAAAGAATAGTTCCACGTTACCTTTCGCGACTGACTCGCGGATTCCGTGGTAGCGGATGTCAATGTGCTTGGAGCGAGGCTCTGTTACAGGGTTGGATGCCATGAATATGGACCCCTGATTATCACCACAAATCGGGATAGCTTTCAGCTTATAGCCGAGCTCACCGAGCAAACTTCAAATCCAGGTAACTTGGCGAGCGCAATTGCTCAAAGCCATGTATTCAGCCTCAGTGGACAAGTACACAATAGTCTTCTGCGCACGAGAAGTCCAGCTGATCAAGCCATCTGCAAGTTTCAGGTAGAAACCTGTCTGTGAGAGGCGAGAGGTAGGGTCTGATCCCCAATCTGAGTCCGTGCATGCAATCAGGCCAGCACCGGATCCACCACTATATACTAGGGAGTATGTAGATGTCCCAATAAGATAGCGACAGATATAAAGCGCTTTATTCAGGTGGTCCTGAGATGGGTTCGTGGCATGGCGCAAGAGATGGGTGACTGCAAAAGCAATGTCAGGCCTAGTGCCTAACATAAGGTACAGGAGGGACCCAATTACCATCTGGAAACGGGAGCGGAGATCTGCATCAACAGGCTCTGTGTTCTTGGCGGCATAGTAGCCAGCCGGCAGTGGGGTGCTTGCAGACTTTGCATTAAGCATGCCGCAGTGTTCAACGACCTTTTGGAGGTACGCGCATTGATCCAAGTGGATAGCGCGACCTTTGCGGGTGATTTGCATTCGAAGGAACTCATTAGGTTCTCCAAGGTCTCTGCACTCCCATTTGCACATGAACTGCGCTTTGATGGCATCAACAACAGCCTTGTTAGGGCCGCAGAATAGTGCGTCGTCAACGTATATGATACCAATGACAATGTTGGTGCCTTTCTTCTTGTAGAAGAAGATGCCTGCTTCAGACTTAAGGTGCTCAAACCCAAGCTCTTTCAGAGACTCATCGAGTGTGCGCCACCAAGCTAGGCCGGCCTGTTTGAGGCCATAGAGGGCACGCCAAAGGTGGAGCACTTTGTGCTCTTGCCCGGGAACAGCAAACCCTTCGGGTTGCTCCATGTAGATCTCTTCATCGAGCTTGCCATACAAGTAGGCACTCCGAACGTCGAGTCCAGTAATATACCAATTCTCAAGTGTGGCAAGCGCAAGCATGAGGTGCACTGTTTCAAAGCGCACGACTAGTGAGAAGACCTGGTCGAAATCTAATCCCTCGACCTGGGAGAAGCCTTTCGCAACTAAGCAGGCTTTCTTGTGGCCATCCGACTTCATGTCGAAGACCCATCGATTCTTAATGACCTTCCGGTCTCGGGGATGGTCAACTAGCTCAAAGACTTGGCGCTTTCGCAGCACGTTGAGCTCTTCTTGGCAAGCAAGTCGCCAGAGTTTCTGCTCAGCTTGGGGTAAGCGAGTGATGTCCTTATAGGACCAGTTGCGGACGCTCTCATATTGAGGCTCGCGGGTTGTGAGGGCCTTGCCCGGATCAGGAAACGGACTAGGTTTGCTCCCCCTTCCTCGCACATCTTTTGCACATCTTCCTCACTGGGCGTTGCAGAGGTGTTGGGGAAACCACCAGGGATATGATCTGGTGTGTCCGGTTGTGGGGGCCTAGGGGCCTCACCCACTGTTTCTCGCCATCGCGAGGCACTTTCGATATCCTGGAGTTGCTCAACGGGATGTCGCCGCTCACCATACACGTTACCGGGGCGCAATGGCGCTCTACGTTCACGTTGGGGGCGGGCAGGTATATTAATTGCAGGGGGTTGCAGCACATTCTGGCAGCGTTCAGCTCAGCCAGGGCGCTGCGGTGCCAGAGGTGGTGGGTTTCTTGCCGGTGAAGGCGTTCTTGGTGCCGGTGGAGGCACTGGAGATGGCATACGGGGAGGATTTATTTGGATAGGCTCTTCCTCAGGAGCCTCAGGGTCCTCGCGCTTTGGATCATCATCCTGCGCTTGGGGATGTGGATAGCCATGGTCGTGTTCCACATCGTCATCACTGTCAATATCATCAGTGGGATTCCCTGGTTGATCGGTGGTAGGTTTTGGATTTGCCCTTCCAAAAGGGTTCTCGAGAGGTTCACACCGGTTTTTGGGGCAGCGAGGGAAATGACGCTCGTCAAAGATGGCATGGGCAGCGGTAAACACTGCATTGGTGGAGCGCATGAACAAGAAGTTGCACTCATTGCCAGGGGCAACACCGACATAAGTCATTAGCTCCGACTTGGGAGCCATCTTATTTGCTCTAGCCGTGGCTGGGAGGTAGACAAAGGCTCCACAGCCAAACACACGGAGGTGATCGATGTTAGGCATCTCCCCCTTAAGCATTTCATGGGGGGTGCGCCATCGTAGGCGAGCTACCGGAGTACGGTTGTAAATGTGGGTTGCATGAGCGAACGCAAATTCCCACCAGGAGTCAGGAATGCAGGCTTGATGCTGCATAGACTCTGCTTTATCCATGAGAGTGTGCCCTAAACGCTCGGCGCGGCCATTCTGCATGGGGGTTCTAGGAGCACTTTGATATATTTTAATTCCTTTCTCAAGGAGTGCTCGATCAAACAGATCAGATTTATACTCTCCGCCAGCATCGGACATCCATCCAATGACGTGCACATTATGTTGAACACGCACCATTTCAAGAAAATCTTTGGCAGCCGTAATTGCTGCAGCTTTGGAGTGAAGAGGCATAGTCCAGGCATGAGAGGTGTAATCGTCGTAGAAGGTAATAACGTATTTAAACTTCCGGTACGACGTAACTGGGAAGGATTTGAGATCAGAGTGCACCAGCTCAAAGGGCTTGGAAGCACGTCTTTCGTTCTCTGGGAAAGCTCAATTGGGCATTTTGCCAAGAGCACATCCAGGGCAAACACAGTCCTCAGTAGGAAAGTGGATCTCCAGGAAGCGCTGCGTATGTTTTTGCGCGCGTCGGAGGACTTCCTTTGAGGGGTGCCCAAATCTCCGGTGCATAATGTCATAATTGACTTTGCTCACGGAGGCGATATAGTTAGATCTAATTATCAGGATAGATCTAATCCCAAAAATGACATTGTGGTCATCCTCTGGGTCTGGCCCAAACCATAGGCATTCAGCTTTGTGAGTGAGGCTAATGCCTCTTTTATCGCCAGTGACTCTGTAATTGCGCTGGAGCATTTCGCCCATAGAAATGAGGCGAGCAGTAGCACCTGGCATATGGAGCACTTGGGTGAGTGTAATAACTTTCTCATCCCCTGAGTTGTGGTCTAGGCACCGGAGTAAAACCGTGCCAATGCCAGCAATCAGCGCTACACCATTAGCCGTTTTGGTGTAGTGCGCTCGCTTTAGCACGTTGTAGGAGGCGAAATTGCCTATGTCACCAGTGAAGTGGCAGGATGCGCCTGAGTCTAGTAGCCAGAAAGCACCAGATAGTTCACTATCGTCGGCCATTTTTCCCTTACAGCCAGCACAGCGCGCATTATTCGAACACGAACAAATATATGCTTTACTCGAGATACGACATGACATATTGTAGTGACTACTCGCTATATACAGTGCAGGTGTATAACGCACATGTAAAGGGAGCGTGTCAGTGTCGATCAGCACGCGTGCAGAAGGTACTTGCCTGAAGAGGCTGGCCTCCGCATCCATTGCCATTGACGTCGCGTTGTAACGGTCAAGGACCATCGCGTCAATCTCATCAAACTCGTCGTCAGCGAATGGTTCGTGGGCGATAGGTTCATCATCCCCAAGGGAGATGGCATCCTCCTCATACATGGTGATGCGCTCCTCGAGACGAGGGCGCTTCAGCAACGACGGACCGGCCTTGGGCTGGTCCAGGCTCGCACTAGCCGTCAACACGATATGGTTGAGGGTGCGGATGGTTTGGCAGGAGGGCTCCACCCCCAAGCGGTGTGCCAAGTCGAAGGCCTTAATGGTATTATCGAATGCGGGGGGGCCGAAGTTGGTAGCACTGGGGGTGTGGGCCAGGGCACGAGGGTCGACAGTAGGCTCAGGTCCATCGTAGTGGACGTAGGTGGCGAAAGCAGCCTGCTGGGCAGCTTCGCGATGAGCACGAGCTTTCTTGCCGCCTTGGCGAGTGCGGCCTCCCTGTCCTTGGGCAGGAGCATTTCCGCTCGCACCGCCGTTGGACCCGCCTTGCTGCTGCTGCTGCTGGGTGAACTTTGGGTCAGCCGGCTTGCGCTTCACAGCGCTAAGCTTATTTGCCTGGGGGCCCTTACCACCTCCACGAGTGGCGCCTTTCTGTTCAAAAGAGAGCGTGGCAGCCTTCACGATACCTTCCAGTTTGAGATTCTTGATCTCGTCGGGCGACATTTGGCTGAGAATCTGGGCTACAACCTCCATGGTTGGAGGGAGCTTGCAAAGAATGATCATAGTCTGCACGGGGCAGGAAAATCAAAGCCAGCGTCCTTGAGGTAGGTGAAGTGGCTCAGCATCTTCGTAATCGCCGGAGCGGGATGGGAGCCAGCGGGGATGGTAGTCGAGAGGAGCTTGCTAAGCTCAGCATAAGCAGAACCAATACTAGGGGCACCGAAACTCTTCTTGAGGTAGTCCCAGACCTCCTTGACAGTAGTAAGGTCGGCGATAGCGACCTGGATGGAGGGGGCGAGGCGCAAGGTGATGTTACCAAGCGCTCTCTCGGTGTTGTCGTCCCAGTTGTTACGGTCATCGTGACCGTCGGCAGGCTGAGTAGTCGAATAGACAAACCATTGGCCTTGTGCCTGAAGGTAGGCCTGCATAGAGGTGTGCCACTGCTGCCAGTTGGAGCCAGTGAACACGGGGACCATCTTGTTGAGAGCGCTGGACATGGTGAATTCTGTTGGGTCAACGGAGTCAGCAAGTGAATGCGACAACAGACAGACAAGAAAAGAAGAAACACCTGAGTGCTAGTGAAAGCACTTCTGTCAACAGCTAACTCATGACTAGGGTCAGCCAGCGCAAGTTGTCGATGAACTTCGCTTGTGCAGGTGCTCAACTAAGGAGCTCACTGACTGGCGCAAATCATCGACGAACTTCGCCTTGTGGCTGTGCAGGGGCTCAACTAGGAGCTCACTATCCTCCACAGCATCAAGCTAGTTAAAGCGACGCTCAGGGAGCTGGAGCGCTGTCTGGTGCATTGCTGCACACAGTGCGCTCACAGGGCTCATAACCTGTTAAAGCAATACCTATATACGTAGAGGAACTGCTACTCCAACTCACCTGTTGGGTGGAGTACACAACCTGAGATGATAGCGGTAGCTGGTCAAGAGCTGTTATATTATCTAAGCGATGAACGCTGTTTATATACAACAAACATTGTGATGCGTGACTGTGATGCATGACGTGTGACATGTAACATCTACTCTAAAGAGGACTATTACTAAGTCTACACTAATATGGGTCGCAGTCTTGTGCACACTTCATTGACGGTTTACACCGGGTGCACGTGCAACTTCAACACAAAACCCAGTGGCCAATTGGGGATGGCCTATGAATAGGGAGGATCCACGTGTCCTTGGTCCAGAACATCGTATGTCGTGTTGCTCTCCACAGGGATTCATCAGACGCATTGTAACGAATACGGGGAAGGTCATGGGTTGAGAATACTGCAAAGCGATCAGTATCGGGTAGTTTTATTGAAGAGAAGAGAAGCCGAATGCATCCATTGATGCACACATCATTGAGGCAGCCAGTGGGATTCGCCAAAATTATGACATCTTCTGGCGCAAACAAATGACGATAGGCCCCATCTATTTCAGGCTGTGTTTGGACCGGGGAAAGCTCGCTGAGGACAATTTTATACTGGTTTGGCGGCAGTGCTTGAGTCATGTCCAGAGACACGTTCTGGTATTTGGACTATCAGTGTCAAGGGTACAAAGTAAGATCAAACATACCTCTGGGAGTTCCCAAAGGATGGTCGCGGTGATTGTCGGCTCACCATCCATGGCATCCTCCTCAAGAAGTCCAGGCTCCTCTGACAAGAGGTCAGCAAAGACCTCGTGCTCCGGTTCACATGCTGCTTCCTGTGGGCCAATAATATCAGTCAGATCCATGTGTGCTTCTTCCAGAGCTTGAACATTGACAATTGTGGGAGTAAGCCAGAAGAATGAGATTTGAGGACGACCACCTGACAGTCTCTCAGCTAGGACAATAGCCCCATTGGTTTGGCTGTTGAATTGAGAACTCGAGGCCAGTGGATTTGACCAACGTGAAGACAAGCACAGCATATCGTTGCGACGCTCATGGAGGGCGAAATATAATATTTCATCTAATGTCTATCAATCAAATGCGACATACAGGAATGGGACACTTACTTTCGGGGATGCGGAGCACGAGTTCTACTGATGCAAGCTCATTACCATACCACCGGCAAAGATTGTCTGCCTCAACGCTCAATCGGCGCTGTTCTTCTAAGCATTGATCTTGTTTGAGCATAGCATGGATCCCGTCTCGGACATCTTGATCTTCTACCCAACGTGGGATTTTCCCGATGGCTGGGGAGATCCAGATGTCTTCCATGAGCACTTGGTGATTTCGAAGGTCATTGAGTTTGGTGGGAAGAGGGGTAGGGAGGGGTATGGACCATGCTGGATCATGCAGGGCAGCTAGTTGCTCACAGTAGGCATTGAACTTGCGGATAGCACTCATGAGGGCAGGCTGCCGTTTGGCGATAGCTGTTATGACCATGTCCAACTCCGGGCCTTATCTGGTTACTCTGGTCGCATCGCAGCTCTACAGCTCAACTCCGGTTGCGCATCACTTACTCCGGTCACGGTCGCGCAGATATACCTCCGTTAAGTACGACCCTTGGTCTAATCCCTACTCAGTCCTTACTACACCTCACCGTCTACCCTGCCTTGACGTGAGTTCTCCATGTACCTGTTATATCCTTCACCTTGTATCATTTTCACCGGACCTGGTTTATTTTACCCAGACCTGACCTAGTCCCAACTCCGGTCGTTCCTTGTCCACCTTTCAGGCTGTTTACTTGTCACCGTAAATACTTGTCCCTAGTTCTTACTTAGTATAAGTACTCTGTAGTTTATTCTGTATACCTCAGTCTGAAATCAACCATAGTCACTACTCCAGTTTCTGTCTGTCTCCATCTCCGTTTCCGTCTCCAAACTCTCAACCAGAACCTACGCAAGGGATCAACGCTCGTTGTCCTTAGTTGTTGAATCCAAGCGGTCACCAACTCCAGCCAGACTAACTCCTTGTCCAGCCCCCTGCCCTTGTCTTTTGTCTGCTTTCATCCGGACTTGACCGGACCCCCTACTGGAGTAGACCCGGACTTGACAGTATTTCAGACTCACACTTGTGTGGGTTCACTATACAAAACTTCGTACGCACATCTAGTGCCATCCCCTTATGACCATGACTACGCGTTCTCGTGCTCATACCGCTGCAGCACTTGCTGAAGAAGCAGGTGCAATAAATGATCTCCATCTCTCTGCCACCCAGCAAGCCCTGTCTAACCGCAGGCAACCTCCGGCTTCCGTTAGCCAATTCCGGAGCTTCACAGCTCGAAACCCCACAGCATCTGTGACTCTGCATCGAGATGCTGTGTCTCAGAGCCTTCGTGGTTCTGCAGACTTAGGTCACCATGAATCTGTTTCTGGTGATCGGTTTCCCTACCATCGCGACTCCACCCCGGAGTGTCATGAACCCGGTCATTTCCAATGGTTCGGCCCTGAGGACGGTCCCGGAGATGATCTGGACGACCCCAGAGATGACAACAACAACAACGATGACGACGATGAATTTCTCAATGCCACGGAAGAGCTAGACCCTAGTCTGGCTGTCTTCCACAATCTCGCCGTCGCTGTCAACTGCCTCTCCCGCTCGTCTCGTCGTACCAACGACTCCTCTTCCTCCCGTGCCAAGGTCCGTGAACCAGACACCTTTGATGGCATGGACCCCAAAAAACTCCGGACCTTCTTAGTCCAGTGTGAGCTATGTTTCCAGGATCAAGCCAAGGCATTCTGCCTTGATAGGGCAAAGGTAACTTTCGCCCAATCATATCTAAAAGGGATGACTCTAGAGTGGTTCGAACCAGACCTCCTGAACTCCAGCAATCCGGCTGACCGTCCATGCTGGATGGACAGCTGGGTTCACTTCGTTGCCAAACTCCAAAGCACCTTTGGACCCCACAACCCCATCACTGATGCAGAGCATCAACTCAAGCATCTCCGGATGAAGGATGCTCACCGCTGTCACGCACCAAACAGGTTTGGTACAGTGAACATGGAAGATAACGTCTATATCAAACGATCCTGATGTGAAGGATGAGCACAACAGAGCCTCATCGTAGCCATCTATTGCACAAGAAGACTATCCTGATGCAAGAGACGACTGCCGATGTCTAGCAGTCATCACTTGCACAAGAACCGCCAAGAAGCAGAAGAAACTGAAGGAATAACGTCCATTATGGTATGAGAAAGGAATGCAATCTGCTGCAGTCCAACTCCCATACCAGAACGAGCAAAGAAGCTGAAGAATTGATGGAGAAATGAAGGAAAGAAGAGAAGAAATGACGTTAGCGCTCAAATGTCATTTTTAGGCGCCCAGTGCCGGCATTCCGATATTTTGAATAGCTCCACTGTTTCCAAAGCTATCAGGCACGTGACTATACCATCAGAGAGCCTAGAGCGTGGTCTATCTGCCTGTCAAGTTCCGACGTGGATCTGTTTGTTTCCCACAGAGATATTCCCCACACAATCCAGACGTTCGTCTCATCAGTCACTATGGAGTCCATATTTTCTCTGGATCATTTCTCCACTATTGCTGCAGATCTCCACTATGTCCTGCTCTTAGGACAGCCTCTCCCAGAGTTCCCGTGCACTGCCTGGCACATATCTTCCCAGCCTGCTCCCTCAGTCCCCCTCATTCTCGGTCAGCGCATTCTCCTCGTCAGTCCTGCGTCAAGGACGTACTTTGGTCATCTTAGGTCTATTGTCAAGATTGAGAAGTCTTCTCTGGTCGTCTCTGTGTCCCCTGAGCCCTCTGCCTATGGTCCCTTCCTCCCAGATACTTGCCGTGTCCATCTTCCTCTGTCGTTCATCTCACTTCCCTGGATGCGTTGAATTCAGTACTCTATCTGCTTCCCTACTTTCAGACGGCATCCTACAGCACCATGACAGTTATATCCCTACTTTAGAGTGCTATTAGGAAGAAGAACCCTCTCTCATTCTTTCCCAGAAGAGAGCTCG
>Ga0307518_10000281_pt1 | contig 38614 bp, 15 predicted proteins | sample 25_EM_MG_FD_203889 | JGI IMG/M metagenome (GOLD analysis project Ga0307518, IMG submission 203889) | Populus trichocarpa ectomycorrhiza microbial communities from riparian zone in the Pacific Northwest, United States - 25_EM | ecosystem: Host-associated > Plants > Roots > Unclassified | place... | reverse complement strand
TTTATTTATTATGATACAGCAAAAAAAAAAAAAAAACTTTACTTTTGTATATTTTATTTTCTTCAAGGCACTCGTTCAAATTGCTGTCTTGTACATCCAAATTGGGGTGGCAGTGGAGCCCACCAAAAGCTATAGCAGAGTAGATCTTGGGCCACTGATAAATCACTCTCTCGGGAGAAAGAAAAGGTGACAAACAAGTATATACAACAACTTCATCCCATTTTGGTGCTCGGATTTGAAAAAATTTTAGCTATGAAAATGACTCATTTTTTTTTTTAAAAAAAAAAAAAAAAAAAACAGTTAGGTGTTGCGCTTTGAATTTTTAAGTCTAAAAACTACTAGTCAAGCGTGGTTAGGTTGTATTTTTTAAAATTTTTTAAAAAAATTAAATTAATATTTTTAAATAAAAAATACACTTTGATTGAAAAGCACCGTAAATCGCAATAATAGAGACAACTACTTCTTGGAAACATCTTTTTGTCTCTTTCCCTTCCAAAATTTTAAGTCATCTCTGCTAATTATCCCTTTGTGATGTTTCTATCATTATATTATGTATATTTTATTTCATTCTGTAGATTGGGGTGTCTCTGAGTTTTTTTTTTAACCTCCACGACTTTTCGACTGGTTGTTTCAGGTACATCAGTGAACTGAAGGATGAATTTTTTAAGTTCGGTTTGGTTTTTATAAAAAAAAATCAAATTAATTTTAAAAAAAAACCGAAACCAGCGGTTTTCTAGAATAAAAACCAGTTCAAACTGATTTGACTCGATTTTTTTTAATTTAGCTTGGTTTTTTCCCTGTATTTTTAAATACAACGATAACATATCTTTCTTGTATTCTAGACTTTGTAGAAGTCAACGGTATAAGACCAAGTAAAGTTTCAAGATTTACCAGTTGCTAAAATGAATCGGAAAATTCAGCATAATAAATCAATACAGCAAGTGGATGGAGTATTGATCAGCCCTTCTTGCACAAAAATGTTAATAAAAAATATTAACGTATCCTTTGATTTGTTAATTTCTTGTTGAACGGACGGCCTTTCACTTGTTTAGCTATTTCTAACTAGAATTATTAGCATATATTGGCATATATATTGACCTCCAATTAAATGATAGAAAAAGATGGATAGGCTTGTCTTGGTGCTTGGTGCATTTTGTATAGTTTTCATATTATATTCTAAGATTCAAAACTTAAAAATAAAAAATTGAATAGAGTGCACATGCATGACTTGTTTTCTAGAATAAAAATTTATTCTAAATTTTATGGATATTGATCACACCCAACCTAAATGGATGAGTTTTTTAGGATAATTGTTTTATCTAGTGAGTAATAAATATAATACAGGTATTGTAAACCCGATTCAAAATCTAACCCAAATCTAAATTGAGATATATTTATTTATATTATATAGATAGATATGTTCAAGTTTTTTTTAATTCAATATACTATATACATCCTCTAATACTAACATAACATAACACAACACACACACACATATATGATATTTATAATTCCATCGTAGAATTTATGTGCATATCTCAAATAAATAAATAAATATTATTATTTATTTTACATTGAATAATAAATAATACTTAAATAATAAATATTCAAATATATATATATAGACATGAAATTATCAACTAATTAAAGATATTGTGGAAAGAAATGGGTGACGGTTTTCTGCCTAAAGAGTAGACACAAGTAATAAATAAAAAAATACTAAAGATTTGAGCCATAGAATTTCTCAATTCATGTTTGTGACCATTTCTTTCATTTGTTTCAAGGCCTCCCTCCTACCATAAAAGGGTCAACCATACACATACCAATATAGACGACGAGGACTCATGCAAGTTAAGAAACTGATCAAACTTGCAAAACTGAGGGCTATAGTACAATAAATAAATAAAAGGTAAGGAATTAATCAAACAAACCTATAGAACCATAAAATTAAACAAGTTATTTTCCATGTCAGAAATATTTTTTCTATTTAATACATATGATAAGGATATTTCTCATTAATATTAATATATATATCAGTGATATTTTCACTTTTTAGTATCATCCGGTTAATATTACGTTTTAGTCTTTTTTTTCTATAAAAAGACTCGTAAACTATAAATAGATCATGAATCCTTCAACTGTTGGGGGTTCAGAATCTTCACTATCTACTGTATATTTATTTACATAGTATATCTTTGTAAGATTACTGCATTTTCTCTTAAAAAATCACTGACCTAATCATTGAAGAGTTTCTAAATTCATTAAATTTTTTTTTTTACAGATATCAAAAACCAATCATCTCAAACGGAGAATGAATCAAATTTTTATAATATTAACTAGTTATCCAAAATATAAATCTTTTCTTCAAACTGTATGATTTTTTAAAGATATCATCAGTACATTATTGATTTAGATTTTCTACCAGCAATCAAAGTGTCTAGTATCAAATGTTAATTAGGAGTTATGGAATGATGGAGAAGCAAATGCACAAAACTTTTGTGTACTATCCACCTACTAGTCCATTGATATATATAAAAAAAGGTATAAAAAGCAAATTCAATGAAGGGTGGATTTTGGTTAAGATTCAAGTTATAGATGGGAAGGATTAACTAAAAAATATTTTTTTAAAAAATAATTAAAATAAATAATATTATTTTAATAAAAAAAATTAACAATTTTTTTTTGACTAGTTCAGGTTTTGACCATATCAGGCCCGAGTTATTGGGTTAACCTAGGTCTTTGATTGAATAATTTAAATTAGTTTTACTTTTTATTTTTTTCTACTCGAATAGATACAGATCCGAGTTTGGGTTTACTCACCACACAAATACAAACTTTAAAACAATGATAAAAAGAATCTAGAATAGTTGATTTACTAGTTAAATAAAATACATTTTTTCTTGATTTTTTAGATTCATACTTTGAAATCAACACATAAAAAGATTTATTAAATTCTTTTAGATACAACATATCATAAAATAGAAAAAATTATTATTTTTTAAAAAATATATCAGATAATATATTTTTAAAATAATTAATATGCAAACTAATTTTGAAAAATCCACTACAGTAAAACAAACAAAAAAACAAAAAAAGGAGCAAATGTCACGCTCGGCCGAAGAAAAGACAGTCGTCGCCTATGCAGCACACGTAGAAGGGCGGTCTGGTCGGTCGACAAGGGCCGCCATTTTGAGACCAAAAAGCCACACATTTTTCTTTGTTGTTCAGTGACCAATGGCACCTTCTGTGTTATAAACTTTAAAAATGTCTTACATTTTTTTCCACTTATTGTATATAATTTTGCAATGCCAAAACTATCGAGTTGCTCCTTACTAAGGGAAATAAAAACAATAACAACAAGAAGAAAAAAAGACTTTAAAAAAAAAATTGACTCATAACCCCACGAAATTAAATTATATATTGCACAATACATGTGTTATGTATTACTTTTCAATGATAAAAATTGAGATCAAATATTGGAAAGCAGAATTATGATGAATTTAATGATCTTATATGAATAGATTCATCTTCTTTTAAAAATAAAAATTAGAGATTGAGTTAATTAGTTCCAATACTCAAAATTTTGATTGAAAAAAATTCTTTAATTGCAGCCTATAATAATAAAAATTAATTATAAAACTCATTTAAATTCATGATCCAATTCAAGATTCAAGTAAAAAATTAAGTGAATTTTAAAAAAATTCAAATTAGATTTTACATAGATTCTGACCATGAATTAACTTGTTTAGTTGATTAAATTGACCCACCCCACCCGAGGCCGGTATAATAAGGAAATTAAAAAATGGGTATCAATGCTTTTAACCATGTGTTTATTTTTGTGTTTTAATTTATTTTTTTATCTAAAAATATATTAGATTTATGTTTTTAATGGTTTTAATATACTAATATCAAAAATAAAAATAAAATTTTAATATACAATAGAGGCATTATTTTTCTTGGTTTTTTTTTTCTATACAGCACAGTTATAAAATATATGGGTCAAATAACAAGTAATTTGATGGTCAAACTTACTAGATGATGATGATCATTGCTGTTAAATCTAATTTACATATCTGGGAAAAAGAAGAAGAAAAAGGCTAAGCATAAAATCGTTTTGGTTTAAATTTAGCTAATTATGATTAGATATATGATAGAAAAAAAAACAAATTAGATAATTAATCTTTGTTATTTAAATAATCGGTTTCAAATATAAATATTTATATATAATTTGTTTTTGTTTTCCTCCTATGAGATGAAATTTATGTTGTCAGAAACAATTCACCCAGATTGGACTGTAGGCAATCAGAAAATGGAGCCTGATTAACATGATTTATTTAATTTTTTTTTTGTTGTACTGTAAACAATAATTATGAAAAATCTTTTGATTTATTGAAAAATATTTTTTTACTTACATACCAGATTCATCTGAGTATATCAATGAAATGTTGATCTAGCGATTAAAATATTATTATATCAAGTTCAATCCCTAGAAAATGTATTTATTGGGAGGGGCAACTATAAATCTCGAACAAGACTAGTCTCACCCCTTTTAAGGGTGTGAGAATACCGAGTAAAAACAAAAAAAATACCAAATGTGAGTTTATATCTATATTATTAAACTAATGAATCGATTAAGCTATTAAATTATCAAGTCATTAATTACTATTGAGTCGTTTATAATATAATAAAAATATAAATGTTCGTTGCATTATATGAAAGTTTAAAAAAGAAATGATGAAAGTGGTAAACATACAATTCTATTAGCTAAAGGTTTCAAGTTCAATTCCTGCAAATTATAGTTTTTTTTTTCCTTAAAAAAACAAGTGAATACCCAAACCCACTTATCTAACAAGCTAGGTTTTACGACTTGTTTATTTTTGTATTTTGAAAATATTTTTGAAAAAATTTAAATTTTTTTATTTTTTTCGCTTCGAATTAATATTTTTTTGATGTTTTTAAATCATTTTGATGCGCCGATATAAAAATAATTTTTAAAAAATAAATTTTTGATACTTTTCTGAGTGAAAAATACTTTAAAAAACAACCATAACCACATTTTCAAAAGACCATTATCTTAATTTTTCTGATTTTGATCAGGTTTCTTGTCGATCCTGTTTTTAATATGACCTCAAAATAGTAAACATAATTTAATTCGAATGAAACCAATAGATACAACCAAATTAATAACATAAGTTAATGATCAGGATTATCTCAAAATACTAATATCATCTCATGCGGATAATAAATACAGAAATATGAATTTATCTTATGACATTAATATAATACACGAAAATGACGATTAAAATTATCAATAAAGTATTATTTATTTTAATTTCTTAATCTAAATCAGCAAACTAATTGAAACTCTTATATGAATTTGTAACTAATTATTCATTTTTTAATTCTTTTTCTTCAAATCAAATAAGAGCTCATAAAACATTCTTATCAATGTTTTAGACAATTTATATATGGTAAGTAAAAAGAGATCTAGGGGCAAAAACCTAAGATGGAACCAAACCGGCAGCGTTCCGACCCAACCATTGTCCTATTGGACTGACCCCACCAATCACTCCTAGGTGGACCCCACCTCTCCCTCCCTCCCTCCCTCCTTTGTATAAGATTCTCTCTTTCTTTTCTCTCACACACTATAAAAAAATACAAAGAAAAAAACCTTTCCTCTCTCAAATTTCTCTTCTCCTCCACCACTACGACCGTAACTCTCTATAAATTTTTCGTTTTTCTTGTAAAAGAGGAAAATCCCATTTTTTTAAGATAAAGGAAGTAATCCAACTTCGATTTTTCTCTCAGGTAAACTATCTTTTGTCTGTGTTTTCTTTAGCTCTGTTTCTTGCTCAAAGTTTCAGTCTTTCTGATCAAGAGATCATCAGTGAAGTGTGTTTTTCTTGCAGTGATCAATATTTATGTGATGTTGTTGATGATGATGGTTCAGTGTTCAGTTTGTTTGCGATCTTGGGCTGTGCTTTTTATTTTTTTAGAATTTGATCATCACTCTGTTCATAATTTTTTCATGTTCAAATCTGAAATGGATGGGCATAGAAAGGTTAATTAATACCTTGCTTGCTGGAAATGTTGCTTGAAAAAGGAAAGGAAATAAAAGCAGAAAGCTTTGATCGCTTTGCTTTATTTTTTGTTCTTTTTTACAAAAACCTCTATTTTAGGTCTGATCATTGACCTTTTATTATTTTCCTTTCTGGTTAGTAAAAATAAAATTTTATTCATAATTTAAAAATCAATGAACACGGTGGTTGTTTGTCAATTTTTTTTTGTCAAAATAAATCTGATTTTATTTTCTTTTTTGTAGTATCTTTCAGTGATCAATCTTTAATAACGCATGGAATTTGTTTTAGATCGTTTTGTAGCCAAACGTTTTTGTTTTTTCCACTCCAGCTAACAGTGGACGTGTCAATGATTGTCAGAGGTTGTTTAAAAGGTTTTAGCATTATATTTTAAATTTTATTTGAAAATTATTAAAATAATATTTTTTTTAAATAAAAAAATTAATTTTTTAAAAAATATCATTTCACCAAACAGTCTCCAACAATAATTTGGAAAAGAAAAAAGAAAAAATTAAATATTTTAGGTTAAAAGAAAATTGAATCTCAGGAATTTCTCCATTAATTTTTTTAAAAATGTCATAAATTTTCTCTTCAATTGATGCATGCTGTCTGTTTTTGTTAAAAAAAAATAGAATAGTATAATTTTTGTCCTTTAAAATTGTTATTTCACACTAGTATCTTCAATTTTTATTATTACATAAAAAATTAATTAACTATGTTACAATTTATAACACTAAAGCATTACTATTCAAACCACCTATCCTGTCGAGTCAACCTGACCATAATTTGGGTTGAATTTAAAAAAAATCATATTGAAATTGATCTAGCAAGTTAACTTTTAATTCTTATAAAACTTGATTTGATTTTTTATATAAAAAAAATAAAATATGCATTTTTTTAATATTTTTTTAAAATAAAAAATTTCTTTTATAATTAACCCGTGTTAATCACTCGATCTGTAACTTGAGTCTTGAGCTAAACCGGTTCAATAAATTTGCATTAGACCAAATTTTGCTGGCTATATATGTTTTAAAAGAAAAACTGTTTTTTTTTTTAATTCACACATTACATATTATTTTTCTTAAAAGATACAATATAATTGGTTACATATTTCTAATTTCGTATTTGTCAGCCATTATTGGGCGTATGATTTACAGCAGAGAGGGATTATAGAAACTTGGGTAGGGGTCACCGTCCTTGATTAATGTTCATATTTAAGGGTGTGCCTGTGTGTAGCTATTTGTTGATATAAAAGGTTTAAATTGAGCTGTCACACAATTTTAACTTTAAAATTGGGAAATAAAACAAAAATAAGCAAAAGAGAGATGAGATACAGATGGAATGCCAACTTTGATAGGATCCCACCCACTATGCATCCTTTTTGGTCTCGATATGTACACTCTCATTTTTCTATTTTTTTGCTTCAATACATAGTTTTTTTTTTTTTATTATTATTAATAATATAAATATTCGAATTAGCTTGCATTGCGTGCACCTTCACTAATTTACCAGGTTCTAAAATTATTAATTATATAAATCTTCAATAATTATAAAATTTATAAAATTCAAAATAATAATTTTTAAAAAATAAATTTAAAAACTAATCAATTCAACCACCTTCATAATTCAATTCATGTATATGTTTTGGTTGATCAATCTCATCTCATCTGCTTTCCAATTGGACGGTCATGTTTCCATGGTCAATCATGGAAAAGGAGGATTTGATGGCCCTTGAGTGAAATTCTTAGGTCCCAGAAAGTTAATGAGGCCCCACATGACTTTTTCACATTTTCACATGATGGGATGTCATAATAATAGGTTAGGTGATTTGGGATCTTATATAGTCCTAGTAAATTGTATTTGAATACATATAAGAACAATAGTAAGCTCTTTATCTTAGTACCAGTATAGTATTTTTTTTAATTTTATGGTTATTTTATGATGTATTTTGGATAAACATCATGGGATACAAATTATTACCAGGTTCCCATGTTGTTGTGATATGTTACATAAATGGCGCCAGGATTTCTGAACCCACCAATTCCATTAATTGCTACTTTTTTGGTGTCATGTTTTGATCTCGAAATATGTTTTTTCAACTATAGATGTTTAGACTTTATGTGTAGTAAAATCTAGAAATTTGATAACGTGTATAGAAATAAATGACAAGATCTTTGGGGCCGGGAAACGGGTAGAATATGGGTTGGGACGGGTATCTACCAGGCCGGCTGCCCTTCCAAGAGGGCATGTGGAGAGCAAAGCATACAGCCTGGTAAAATGTAGCATCTTGGAATTTTATGTTCTAAGAAATGCATTTCCCCGTTGAATAATTTGTTTGGCTATGCCTATGATGACATGATTTGACGTGTACCATGTCCTATTTAGGCTTCCACGTCAGGTAGTTTTGTCGGCACACACTTCAAAGTCCAAATCGAAGGCACGGTGATCATGTAATTCACTTGTGCACATCTATATGAAACCCTGCTTGATGATTTTTTAACCTCAAATTTAGCTCCGGCCTGGTTTAATGATAAAAAAAAAGGAAGTTAAGATGATCCACCTATTTATAAGTTGATCTAGTACCTGATCTTGAGTCGAGGCTTATAACTATATTTGCGTCCAACTAATTCCACCTCGGCTAATTGACTTGGCATTTTATAATTTTTATTTTTTCATAAACTGATTACATAGATAATAGTAGTATAAACTCTGTTTTTTAAGGAAATATTATAATTTCTCACCAAAATCATAGTAATTTAAGTGTTCACGAGCCGGCTGCTACAATATCATTGTGAGACACTTGTTGATTACGAGAAACATGTGAAACTATAGCACTGTAACACCTGAGCCAGTCAGCATTATCGATTTCTGATCTACATGCTGGCAATGCAGTAGATAAAGTAACGAAAGACATCATGTTGCTTTGTTCAATGTCTTTTGAGTTTTGAGGCTTTGCTATGTAAATCATGAAAGAAAATGTTGTGTTAACTGCCAATTTGTTACAATTTCAGGAGGAGAAATCTAGGAAAGTGAAGTTGGTTTGATATGGAAGGAGAGACACAAGTCAGTTCAGAAGTTCCAGTTGTGAAGGGTGATCCTGATGTTGCTGATCTTATTAAGGTAATTTTAATGCCTGAATAAACTTGATGAAAGTGACATTAGCCTGCATTGCAGAAACTTGCTGAAATGCCGAGTTGCTGTGGATTTTTTCTCTCTTTTTTGGAAAAAAACCCTTCTTTGTCAGCTCAGTTTTGATTCTGGTGATGTTATTACAGCTTACAAATGGAGACTTGACGCATGTAGAAAAGGAAGGGAGGAAGGAAGAGGATGAAACTGATGGAGAATTCATCAAAGTGGAGAAGGAATCACTTGATGTGAAGGATGGTGGTTCTCATACCGCTGAGGTGAAATCTGCTGGGGAGGCTGATAAGCCATCTGTCGTGGAAAGAAGTTTAAGCGGTTCGACCAGAGAATTGCTAGAGGCCCAAGAGAAGCTGAAGGAACTTGAGCTCGAATTGGAAAGAGTATCCGCAGCATTAAAGCATTCTGAATCCGAGAATACACTGCTGAAGGATGATGTCTTGCTGGCCAATGAGAAGTTGGATGAAAGTGGAAAGAAGTATGGAGAGCTTGAAATCAGTCACAAGAAATTGCAACAGCAGATAATTGAAGCTGAGGAGAAATTTAGTGCACAGCTCCACACTTTGCAAGAAGCTTTACAAGCAAAAGAAACCAAGCATAAGGAATTGGTTGAGGTTAAGGAATCATTTGATGGTATCACCCTTGAACTCGAGAATTCAAGAAAGAAGATGCAAGAGTTGGAACATGAGCTGGAAGTATCTTCTGGTGAGGCAAAGAAGTTTGAGGAGCTGCACAAAGAAAGTGGTTTGCATGCTGAATCCGAGACGCAGAGGGCCTTGGAGTTTGAAAGGCTGCTTGAGGCGGCAAAACTGAGTGCAAAAGAAATGGAAAATCAGATGGCTACTCTTCAGGAGGAAGTCAAGGGCCTGTACGAGAAGGTTGCAGGGAATCTGAAAGTTGAAGGGGCACTTAAGAGCACGACAGCAGAACTTTCAGCAGCTAATGAAGAGTTGGCTGCTTCAAAATCACAGCAGCTGGACATAGAGCAAAGACTTTCTTCAAAAGAGGCTCTCATCGGCGAACTGACCCAGGAATTGGACCTCAAGAAAGCTTCAGAATCTCAGGTGAAGGAAGATTTCTTGGCTCTTGAGAATTTGCTCACTGCAACTAAAGAAGATCTTCAAGCAAAGGTTTCGGAGATGGAAGGCATGAAGCTGAGGTTGCAGGAAGAAATCAACACAAGGGAATCAGTTGAGGCTGGGCTTAAAACCCATGAAGCACAGGTCGCAACTGTACAGGAAGAATTGGCTAAAGTACTGAAAGAAAAAGAAGCTCTAGAAGCAGCCATGGCGGATCTCACAAGTAATGCAGCACAGATGAAAGAGTTGTGCGGTGAGCTTGAGGAAAAGTTGAAAACTTCAGATGAGAATTTCTGTAAAGCAGATTCTCTTTTGTCCCAAGCTTTGTCAAACAGTGCAGAGCTAGAACAGAAGTTGAAGTTTCTGGAAGATCTCCACAGTGAATCTGGAGCTGCTGCAGCAACTGCCTCTCAAAAGAACCTGGAGCTTGAGGATTTAATCCGAGCTTCAAATGAAGCAGCAGAAGAGGCAAAATCACAACTGAGAGAGCTTGAGATACGGTTCGTTGCAGCAGAGAAGAAGAATGTGGAACTTGAGCTACAGTTAAATTTGGTCGAACTAAAAAGCAGTGATGCTGAGAGACAGGTGAGAGAATTCTCAGAGAAAATATCTGAACTCAGTACTACACTGAAAGAGGTAGAGGGGGAAAAGAATCAGTTGAGTGCCCAGATGGAGGAATACCAGGAAAAGATAAGCCACCTTGAATCTTCCCTGAATCAATCATCATCTCGGAATTCAGAACTTGAGGAGGAGTTGAAAATTGCAAAAGAAAAATGTGCTGGGCATGAGGACCGAGCAAAAATGCACTATCAGCGCAGCCTTGAACTTGAAGATTTGTTCCAGACATCTCATTCCAGATTAGAGGATGCTGGAAAAAAGGCAAGTGAGTTTGTGCTGTTGCTTGAAGCAGAAAAGTACCGAATCAAGGAACTTGAAGAGCAGAACAGTGCATTTGAAAAGAAATGTGTGGATGCAGAAGCAGATTCCCGTAAATACTTAGATAAGATATCTGAACTAGCATCTGAAATTGAGGCTTACCAAGCAAAGTCATCAAGCCTTGAAGTTTCGCTGCAGATGGCTGGGGAGAAGGAGAAAGAGCTAACAGAATTACTGAATTTGGTCACTGATGAAAAGAAAAGGCTGGAAGAGGCATCAAGCAGTTCCAATGAGAAGCTGACTGAAGCTGAGAATCTTGTGGGAGTGTTGCGTAATGAATTGACCGTGATGCAAGAGAAGTTGGAAAGCATTGAAAATGATCTAAAGGCTGCTGGATTGAAAGAAAGTGATATAATGGTGAAGCTCAAATCTGCAGAGGAGCAACTTGAGCAACAAGAGAAATTATTAGAGGAAGCCACTTCTAGAAAGTCAGAGCTTGAGTCATTACACGAAGCCCTAACAAGGGATTCAGAAATCAAACTTCAAGAAGCATTAACAAATTTCACTAACAGGGATTCTGAAGCAAAATCCCTGTTTGAGAAACTGAATACCCTTGAAGACCAAGTAAAGGAATACAAGGAGCAGATAACTGAAGTAACTGGAAGGTCTGCACTTTTGAAGGAAGAATTGGACTTGTGCTTGTTAAAAATGGTAGCTTTGGAAACCTCCAATGAAGAACTCAAAAGTCAGATAGTGGAAGCAGAAACCAAGTTTTCCAACTCCTTCTCAGAGAATGAACTCTTAGTTGAGACGAACAATCAACTGAAAAGCAAGATTGATGAACTTCAGGAATTGCTAAATTCTGCCGTTTCTGAGAAGGAAGCCACATCTCAACAACTTGCTTCTCACGCAAGCACTATCACAGAACTAACAGACAAGCACTCAAGAGCCATAGAACTTCATTCTGCAACTGAGTCGCGAATGATGCACGCTGAAACACAATTACAAGAGGCCATTCAGAGCCTCACTCTGAAGGATGTAGAAACGAGAGATTTGAATGAGAAGCTAAAAGCACTTGAGGGGCAAGTAAAACTGTATGAAGAACAGGCTCATGAAGCATCCACAATTTCTGAATCTCGAAAAGGCGAGCTGGAAGAGACTCTCCTGAAAGTAACACATCTGGAAACTGTTTTAGAGGAACTTAAAACAAAGTCAGGTCACTTTGAAAAAGAGAGTGGTGTGCTAGCTGAGGATAATTTGAAGCTCACTCAGGAGCTAGCCTCATATGAGTCCAAACTCAGAGATTTAGAAGCAAAACTATCTACAATCCTTTCTGAGAAGGATGGAACTATTGAGCAGCTTCACATTTCAAAGAAGGCCTTTGAGGATTTGCGGCAGCAGCTTACTGATGAAGGGCAGAAATTACAGTCTCAGGTTTGTAGCATCATTTGTGTTTTTCCTTTTCGTGGTAAATAATGATTTGGCAATTCTTTTGTCCATAGTCGTCTAACCTGATAAACTTTCAAATCACAGATATCTTCAGTTTTGGAAGAGAGCAACCTGCTCAATGAAACATATCAACATGAAAAGAAGGAACTTCAGTCAGTGATCATTCAGCTCGAGGAAGAACTGAAGGGACAGAAGGCCAATGAAGATGCCATGAAATCTGAGATTGAAAGTCTCAAGGCTGAGGTTGCTGAGAAGTCAGCATTGCAAACTTCTCTCGAGGAACTTGAAAAACAATTGACGACTGCTGCAGTTGAACTAAAAGAACAGGTATTTTTTCAAGAATCAAGCACGAGTTCAAAAATAGGGTTCTGATGTTCCATTAAGTTTATTAATGAATACTGAACAACATCTCTGACTGTAGCTTCGTGTAGGCCTCCCATTGTTTCTATGCAAGGAACTTGTAAAAAACTTTACTGACACTTCTTTCTAATGTTCAACCAAACAGAAAGAAGCAAATTCTCAAAAGCTGGAAAAAGAAGCAGCTCTGAAGAAATCCTTTGCAGACCTTGAAGCCAAGAACAAAGAAGTGTCACATCTAGAGAACCAAGTGAAGGAACTTGAGCAGAAACTGCAAGAGGCTGATGCTAAATTATTGGAAAAGGTCAGTTTATATCTCCCCCTATTCATGGAATTTTCATTGTCTAAACTGGAAAAAATAAGCCATGAGGAGGTGAAGTTGGAAATAAATGGTCAGTGGACATGTTATTATACTAGTCATTTAAATGTAAAAATCGAACAGTTGTTTACACGGAGATATATAGCAGGGTGATGGAAGCAGTCCAGCTGAACAGAAAGGAGTAGAGATCAAATCCAGAGATATCAGCGCCGCCATTTCTACTCCCACAAAAAGAAAGAGCAAGAAAAAGTTAGAAGCTGCATCTGCGCAAGCCTCATCCTCTTCTGAAACACATACTCAAACTGCCGATGTTTCGCCTGCCATGAACTTTAAATTCATCTTGGGAGTGGCCTTGGTATCTATCATCATTGGTGTAATTCTTGGGAAGCGTTATTAGTTTTGGCATTTTGGATTTTGGTCCTGCTCAATGCTTCAGGTTTTTTTGCCCTTTTTCTTTAAAAAAAATTCCTTGTTCCGTTCCAGTTTATACATAAGAGGTTGGAAGCTGTATTAGTATGCTTTCTAGATTAGGTTTTTGAGCAGTGGTCAGGAATTTGTTTTCTTTATTATCCCTTGCCTCAATCCATGTGACAGAAGAAACGTTCAATTCATGTAATATTCAAGTTTGCATTTATTAGTTTATTGATTGGATGTAAGTGCTTTGATTCGTTTATTCTTAAACCCGGTCTAGCCTAGCTTGGTAGGTTGCCTTGAAAATCTTATGATCTGGAGATTAGGTTTCAAGATGAACTAGTTTTAACATTGACTCATCCAAACCTCCTGATTAGGTTAACTTGGCTAAATCAATCCAAACTCGGCTAATTCAACATTAAAGAATTTTTGCAGAAAAATTGAAACAAATATTTTTGATAAAAATAATAGACCTATTAGGGTGAACACAGCTTGACCCGGCAACCTAGGGCTTTTTTTCAAGCCAAAACCCAAGTGATAAAGCCATCACTCTTTCTGGATGTTTGATTAAATTCCCAAGTGGGTTATAAAAAAAACTGGAAAAAACTGAGCATGTGATGAACAAGAAACATGGAGATCAGGCATCTAGTGACCACTACATCCTGCTTTATAAAGGTAGATTGAATATTGTAATCAAGTTCTTTGGCGACCGAACAAGAGCTGAATTCAACACATTACCATTGCTGTACCATCAATGTCTGATTGAAAGAATTCAAACACAAGTACTGCCACTCAACATTTCATGGAGATGCATCCTGAAGGCCCCAAAGCTCTCGGCGCCATTATGATTGCCAGATTAACAAATTTAGTAGCTTCAAGTATTTAAGATCTGTTGATATTGAGGCAGATTCGGTGTATGATCACACATAATGGCACAAGAGGATCCATCTAGCTGACTCAACTATTTTGGGATTGAGGCTTAGTTGTTGTCTTTGCAATGATTCCTTGTATCATAATTTAAATTCAGTCATAAAACCAGCGATAACATCTCTTTGTGATCTCCAGAAATGTAATTATTCTTGATGTCAAAAGGGTTTAAGGTGAGTCAACTCAAAGCCATGAAAGCAAAATGATCAAAAGATTCCCATGAAAAGGAAGCCATGGTGTTACTCCATGTGCGGATTTTGTTCAGCGCTCTGCAGATGAAGCACAAACCAGAAAATTTTACTGGACTCCAAAAAGATGCAGCGCTTAAAGTATTCAACTATGCCATATTTAGGAAGGTCCAAATTGCACAACATTAGTGTCATACTTGATAGGAGTCACAGCCCCAAACTAGTTCCTATTCATTGCTTCAAACATTACAATACCTTTCTCCACTGTGAGCATATGGTGGAAAACATAACCAGCCATCAATATGAACTCTCCATGGTTTACTTCATCATCTCCATTTCTCATTTTAAACATCCTTCGATCCATTAAAGATCTCAAAATCATCAAACCCTGCATACAGACCAATGCGTTTAGTTTGATTAAGAAAAGGAGCTGACTTGAGACATTCTTGAGCATAGCAAGGCAATTACCAGAAGCGACGTCTTCACTTTCATCAGTTGATGGTGCCAGTGGCATTGTATTAATAGAACGTGGAACTAGTGACATCCAATCTGAACTCCCAGAGTCTTCAAGGCAAAGCTCATTCTGTGTGATCCAGTCTTCAACAAGACTGACATCATCAAATGATATGGGGTCCTCAGGAATCTGCTTTTTGTTTCCATCAACCCTGCAAGAAAATCAGTAAGCAAAAGAACAAAATTTATTTCCTCTCTGATTTTCAAATAACTAAAATAAACAGTCATTGGTTTTACTTACATTTGTCTAAGACGCAGGTTGTACTGAACAAAGACAAGATCAGTTAGTCGTTGACGCTGTAGGAAATTTCTTGTGCGATGCACCTTCTCAAAGGGAATATGATTATGGCTACACCCAATTGCACTGCAGGTTTGGCTGAGAATACGAATAGCTAAACGTGCCAAATTTGGGCAAGATCCGCCATACATAGACCACCAATCAGCTAAAATGCCATGGTATATTTAGAAATCAGTTCCAAGTAATATCGATGAAAAAGAACTGCAGCCCACTACATGACAGAAAGATGAAATTCTTGTACAAGCAAGGATTGCAAAGAATAAATATAACCGCCTACATAATGTCTTATGTCAAATACGTTGAACACAGTAGCAGAAACATGTCAAACAGGCACAAGTGAAGTTATGTTGATATTCCTAAATTTTTTATGAAATTTGACAGTATGAAATGAGTTTGACAATGAAAGGAAACTTATGTTGACAACATTTTCAATAAGAGGTTTCTTAAATGGTTGCATGCACATACTTGCCGTGTGTATGACAACAATTGGCGTACTATCAGAACTAATATTATTAGAAAGCTCTTGCAAGAAAGCAAAGAATCTGAACACTAGATGGAAACAGCAACAATAATCAAACTATAATGAAAGTATCCTTACTAGGAAGCATAGTTCCTCTAGCTCTGATTGCCAACTTCTTCCCAAGGTGTCCTTCTGCATTTTTATACAAGGTTAACTCTTTGACAATCTTATCCTGGACTTCAGTATCAGGAACCAATCTCTCGATGCAATCAAACATCCTTGACAAAATCTTATTGTGCATATCTCCTTCAATGCTATAAAAGAACTTGGGGTTAAAGAAGAAACCTGCAGCGTGAAGAGGAGTTTGCCATTGTTGTTCCCACCTATGATCTATAATATTCCAGTAGACCATATAATCCTCTCTCTTCACAAGTTCTTTCTTAATGGTTTCTTTGGCTCTATATATTCCTGAAAAAACATATCCCATCGCAGCCCTCTTTTCACTGCTAACTATCACCAAAACTTGCAGGAGAGGACTTGTTAAACGGATGATCAAGATGCATGAAGACCAAAATGACCGATTAGTTATAATATCTACCATTGCTAATCCTCCAGGTTGCTTTGAATAAGGGCAGTCCATCCACTCCTGTGAGGTTACCATGGTTTGCAAATTAAGTTTGAAATTAGCCATTCGTTTCAATGCAGTGAAGTTGGTAGCAGAGCGTGTTATAACCTGTTGCACAATGTCACTACCAGAAGTAAACTTCCTCATCAGGTTCAACACTGCACTGTTATTGTAGACAAATCTCGTGACAGATTTAGCCTGTTCAAGAACTGTATTTATCCAATCAAGTTTTCCAATATCCTCCAGTATCAGATCAATGCAACGAGCTGCACAGGGAGCCCAATACAAGGAGGGGAAAGTATCCATTAATTTTTTCCCAGCAGCAATATAATGTTCTTCACCATTAGTAATTACTTGTAAAATGTTTCCAGCTCCAACTTCCTCCACCATTAGTTTAAGCAATTCATACAGACCATCTGTTGAGTGGATAAGATTTGATGCATCCACAGATTTCAAAAATACTGTTCCTTTGGAGCAATACACCAAAAAATTTAGTATAGTTACACCACTTTCTGAGTTGCATTCTTCAACCAAAAGAGAACAGCCAGTCTTCACCCATCTTGTCTTATATTGATTAATATCACTTTTTACTTCCTCGACCAGACTCTTCAATATCCGACCACGAAGATCTTGATGTGAGGGTGCAGCAATCCCTGGCCGCCCATAAGCAACAGTATCAATCAATGGTTGGGAAAAATTTGAGTCCATTGCATCTAAACTAGCTCCTATATCATACAAGAACCGCCCCCATATCGCATGGATTGGATTATCTGCTGTTTCTGAACCCATTGCTATTAAAGCATCAGCATCATCTGAAGCTGCAACAGCAATAGCGCTCTTTCTTGTGCCCAAATTTCCATTACTCGTTCCTTCTCCATCCAGTAAGAAATCTGAATTTACTTCTACTAAATTGCAGGCTGCAACAGCTCGAAGTGGGGTGATCATGTCATCACTATAATCAGCAAATATGTATACATCTTCACCACCAGGAGGTGAATCAACATCGTCTAATTTTTCTCGTTTTGACTTTCGTTTCTTTCTTTGCCTCACTACAATTGGACTTAAATGTTGTTCCATCAAGTCCCGAACATCGGATGGAACTCGTGTACAACTAGGCACCCCACCACTATTTCTACCAGCAAGATGCTCCTTAAATCTATGAATGCCACCACCCTTAAACAATTTGGCACAATAATTACACTTTATCTGCACCCGTTTCTCGTTTTTCAACATTTCACAATGTTTCCATCCCACATCTTTTTTCCTTCGCATTCCCGGAGCTGATTCAAAATTACTTAAGGGATTTGAAAACATGCCTACATCACTAAGAGGCAAATTAACATCACTTTCTTCTTCCTGAATCTTCAGTTGCTGGCTGTTTTGCTTTGCGGTAATCACATCAAGATCTTGCTGCATTAATAGCCGAACATCAGGTGGAACACTTTGGCACATAGGCCCACCACCTTTGGGACCGGCAAGATGCTCCTTAAACCTATGAATCCCACCACCCTCAAATATTTCACCACAATATATACATTTCATGCGTGTCTTTTCCCCTTCCTCAAACATTTGACAGTGTTTCCATGCCAGGTCTTTTGGTGATGGTACCAAAAACTCCTCCATTTTCCAAACTAACCCTTCATAAATCACTAAACAGCTTTACCATCAACTTTTCTTCTTCAACTGAAACAAAAGTAACTGATCAAACCTGAACAACATTAATTTTGCCTTTTCCTAGTTGTACAAAACTGTCAGCTGGACCTCAATTCCTACAATTTGACACAAAACAGAACATAAATAAGACACGCCCTTAATCATTAAATACGATGATAGATGAATCAAACTAGCTAACATTATACCTCGCAAAGAAAAATAACAGCCCAGAAGACAAAAGTTTGAAACTTTAAAGTCAATAGCTTAAAAAAATCATCATATGAAGACAACCCAGGTCTTATATTCCTAGTAAAATGTTAGAAATCTCAAATTTATGCCATAGACTATTATCCCAAAAGTCATGCAAGTCAGCAATTCCTTGATCATGTTATTACATTATAAGACTAGAACCCAGAATATCACAAATACTAAATGGCACTAAATTATACTGCTTTTGGGCATAGAAACATGATTCAATAAAACAGAAATACAAGTGAAAGAAAAGAACTTTACTTTGTTCTGTAACAGAAAAAAACCATGGTGAATTCTGGTCGGACCGATTGTTTTGACCCAACTGGTTCTCTGGGTTTTCACAGGTGATCTATCTGGTGGTGAAGTTTTGAGGGAAGATTCTTGTTGGGTTGTTACCTCGACTAGCTGATCATCGGAATTTCGGGTGAACCGAGAAGATGGTCTGGTTTTGTGTCCTGCCGGTTAGGTTTTTTTTTTTTTTTTTCTGGGTCAACTATATTTTAGCCTCTCAAGTCTCTAGATTTGAGATATTTTATTTTATTCTTTACCATTTAGAATTTCTCAAAATTAATTCTATAGATTTTAAAATGTTCCAAGATCACCCCTATATTAAATATTAGAATATTAGCCGTTTAGAACACATTTGTCTATTCAATGAAAATTGTATTTTAAATTAAAAATATAAAAAAATAATATTTTTTTATTTGAAAAGCAGTATAAAACGTAGCAAACTGCGTAAATAAACAAATAATGAAACAAATTGCCAAATAATATTTTTTTTCTTTCTAGTACACTTTTCACAATTTAATCTAGATTTATCTACAATTACTATTCATAGTAATGAAACAAATTGCGAACCAGCCTTTTAAATTATTTAAAAACTTTAAGATTAACATTAACATGGGAAAAATTTAAACCAAGAGTAATTATAGGGTATCGAATATAATTTATTCATTTTTTTAATGAAATAATTATTTTCTCATTTATACTAGTGTATTGACTTGTATTTTATAGCGGGATAATAATAAATTTTTTAAAAATATATAAAATAATATATTTTAAAAAAATTTAAGTCCATATTAGATCTAAAACAATTGGATATGGAAGATATTTTTAAATTCAAATATCTTCCGTCTGGTATTTAAGTCACATCCAAGTATGTTTTTAATCTACAATAATTTTATTTATATAATGATGGGCTTTATATACGGATTTAAGAATTGAATATGACGAGTGTTGTTATGTTGGACCTATTGATACCCGAGAGCCCAGTTTGATAGTGGATGCTTTATATTTGTTGGGCTATTAGAACTTATACAGGCCCAAATTAATGGCCCTATTCTAGATAAGTAACGGCCCACATGATAAATCTAGGATGAAATGAAAAAATATATATGACATTGTTTTATTTGTTGATTAATTAAAATCCGATTTTCTTAAATTCTCAATATTTAAGAAAAAAAACTCTGAAGGCTTGTTTTTCTTTGCTGGAGAGTGAGAATCTTAACAACGAAGGGTTTTTAAAACTGTGGAGAAATCTCCATTATCTAGTGATCTAAAAAAGAAACAATTAAGTTAGAATTCCTGGGATCTAGGGTGTGTGTGTTTACGCGACCATACCATGCTTTTCAAAGAAAATAATTTTTTGTTTTGAATAATTTTTTTTATTTTTAAATTGTTTTGATATGGTGATATTAAAAATTAAAAAAATTAAAAAATATTATTTTAATACATTTTAAAATAAAAAACACTTTAAAAAACACTACATTAGTTGACTGTAACTGATTTGACTGTAGTTTCTTTGGAAAAAAGAAATCGCCAAGCAAGTTGAACTCCGGAGAAGGATGAAAAGACGATGACGGTATAAAACGAGTGGGACAAGTATTGTTGAGCCGATACAGTGCATCCTCTCGTATTTCACTGTTAACCCACTATTCACAATTTTTTTTTCAATTGTATTTTGTTTGTATTTTCTTTCGTTATTCATCTATGTATTTTTTTAATATATTCAATCTTGCATGCATGATATTTTTTTTCCTTTTAGTTTACTCAATCAACTTAATATAAATATTTATTTCTATTATCGTTTGATTGAATAAAAAATATTATTTTAATAAATAAAATTAACAAACATAACCAGGTAAAAATATTCTCTTGTGAGATGAAATATTTTAATCTATATTTATTTTTTTATTTCATTTTTAATTATTTTTTTAATTTTTTTATTAACACATATAGAGTTATCAATTCATTTAATTACATGAATAAATAATTTTTTTTATTTCCTACAAAAACAAGTAAAAAAGCCGCTCTGTGTATAAATTTAATTTAATTTTATTTTTATTTTATTTTTTTTGGTGTTGAAAGAAAAGCCGCCCCGCAGGGAAGCATGTTTCACGTAACTAGCAAAACAATAGCCTGAATCACAACAAGTAGAGTGATGGACATTCTATCAATCAAATCATCCAAAAGTTTGCAACCCATTTCAACCCCCTCATAATTGCCCGATCATCATTTATCCTCTTTTGACACTACGAACCCACTTTACTTGATCACAGTATGCTAATATAGTAACTTCTTTACAGGAAAAGATGGTGTTAATTTGTCAATCCTTCCACATCCAGTACTGCGTGTCCATTGTTGTGTTAAAGCTTGCTGGAAACCATAGAAAGTAGCATCCATCTCACATCACAAGCTGAGCTTTCAATTTCCCATGGCGCACCACATGTGTTGGACTCTCTTGCTTGGCCTTTACCCATCATTAGCTGTGTTTCTTTGTCCTGTATCCTGTTTCTTCTTTCCTGATTTATATATAAGATCCCTTCAGTAGACCCACAACCTTCTTTCCATCGCTCGAAAAACCCTAGTAAATTCTCTCTTACTCAAAGATCACATCCCATGACATCTCTTGTTGCTATCAACCCTAACTTCCCAAGTTGTTTTCCAGCGTTGTATACCCAATTTAAACGAGTCTAAACCGAGTTATCTATGTTTAAAAACGATTGATTATCTATATAGACAATACTTAATTCAAAATAAACCCTCTTCTTCATGATCTTTCCTTGTATGTATGTATATATATAGATATACTGAAATAATAATAATATATATGAGAAACAAGACTACTTACTAACTGATGGAGCTCGGATTGGTGGCTAGCTCTACAAAACAATTTCTCGCGCGTAACCTCTCCTTGGATTTTTTCTTAAACGGTGAGGTCTTCTCTATACACCAGAGCTAGCCTCTTCATTGAATGAATCAATACTAGTATTGTTTCTACATGGCTCTACTCGTGGGTAGTAGATCTTTCACGACGAGATTCAATTTTACAATAATGATTAATGTTTAATCATGTGGATTAATTAGCGGACCTTAGTGGCCAGCATCAGTTTTTGACTTCTTAATTTAAATAATTAAGATTTGTCCCATTCATGCATACCAATCTGAAAGACTAGATGGTGGCACGTAGCATTAAGAATTAATTAGCTGCGTCTGCGTCTCGTGAGGCTCAAGGTTGGGACCATATGGAGCATATATTTTCAAGAAATTCCAAATCATTGTTCTGTTGCTGCAGATGTCCGATTCTTCAAATCGATAATGGAATATAGAGGATGAGCTGATGAAACACACACAAAAAAACAATATGAGAGATAAGTAAAAATTCAAGATGGTCCAAGCTAGCTAGCTTCTATTTTGGATTCAAACACACGCTAGCTGATCATATCTGATCTCGCACTGCTCCTAAATTCCATGCAACCCCACAGCTAGCCATAAAGAGATGGAATACACAAAAACACACAAGACTCGACCTCCCAAATCCCAATTGTCTAATGACAAAAACACCCAAAACTCAAAGAACATCGCACAAAAACACACAAGAACATCGCACAAAAACACACAAGATACTACTTAAAAACACACAAGAACATGGCACAAAAACACACAAGACTAGACCTCCCCAAATCCCAATTATCTAATGCATCTAATTAAAAATCCAATCACGTTTAACTTGAAACCTTTACAAGTTTGGTGAACTGCCTCCAAGCTAATTGCAACTATCTTCCTTTCTTTTCTTCTCACCTCTCTAAAGGAACTTATTCCTAATGAGTGATGCCACTTTGGATTAAGAATAGAGAACTACTTTCTTTCCCTTTAAAGAATTACAACAATATTGTGAACATTACCTGCCTAAACATTTAAAGATTTGTTTCGCATTGTGTTGTGATGCGGTTGAAGATATTTTTAGATTGATCTAAAGTTATATGATTTTTATTATTTAAGCCCTTTTCATCTCAAATTATGGTAAAGGTTTGTATTTAAAAAAAAAAACAAACAATAATGTATAGTTTTTTTTACCGTAACTATAAAAACTACTGCAATGACGTTAAACACACATTAAGTCTTTAAAAAAAAAAACCTTCCTAAATTAAGGTTGTCTCAGAAGGAAGCAAAACACTTCTTGTCCATTATTACAATAAGAGAAGATCCCCCGTTACCATTGATCCAATGCCATCGTCATCATTCTAAAGTCTCTCTCACCACAAATTCTTCACGTTTGTGGCATTTGACTCCAATTAAATAGGATGATCCGGTCTCATTGACGACAACAGAGTAATTCAATCTGACGGTTGCCACGCAGAGGCGGTCAACAAGGACAAATCCTTCCACCCCAATTTCAAGCACCCATTTTCTTCAACCAAAGTATACCCTCTCCATGGAAACATCCCGAGCAACAAACCAGCTTGAGCGGCCGGGTTACCCTGGAGCGAAACGGGTCGAAACCCAGACCGTCTCAGCTCGTCACCCCATCTCTCAACCTTAACCTCACCGGTCCTCTTAGGACCGCCGACAGCAACAATATTCCTTATCTCACACCCAAACAGTTGCTGCTCCACCATATGCCTCTCTAGACTATCCACACCCAATCCGTCCCCAAGAGCATCAAACAAGGCACTATAATAATGCAATGCCTCAACAAACCTCCCTAAAAAACTCCCCCCATGACTTAAATCTTGTTCAACGGTCGTGATCAATTTCGGCCTTAACAAAGCCAACAATTTCAACGTCTCTAGATCACTCCCAGTTACATCATACAAACAATGATGCATCCAATGTACTACAATAGCCTCTCTCGGCCTCACCCCGAGTTGACTCAAACCTGTCACATTCCCAATTTTACCCTCTAAGGGGTGAAACTCAAACGGGAGCCCGAGTGAACTGGCGAAATCTGCGAGTCGCCTCCCGGTTGACTCGAGCAACTCGGATGAGGATCCAAACCCGGTAATTCTCATGGACCGGATCTTTCTAGGCCTGGAAGCTAAGATATGAAACAACCCTGGCCATTGAAGTCCTTGCATTATATCCAAATCGATGACGTGGACACGATCTTCGCCGTCCAATGCTTGGAAAATCGCTTGATTAGCTGTGAAATGGGAGAATTTGACCAGAGGACTGATTGAATTGTATGACTGCAAAGCATTGAATAATTTCTGTGACTGAGTTCGCTTTACTGATTTTGACACGAGTGGTGAGTAAGTTCCGAGGATAGAACTAACCACCCGCACCTGCAAAGCATGTGCAAAGTACGCTCCCACTCTCTCCGGCGAAGATCCAAACGGCGTCGACAGCTCCGCAATCTCAGGCAACAAGTCCGTCGCGCCATTTAGATTATCCATCGCAACACACTCCGCACATTGCAGCAAGAGCCCAAGCAACCTGAGCCCACTAGACTCACCCCCATCGTCTCCTCCTCCGCCTTCGACTAAATTGGTTGAGGAGACGATTTCCGTGGTGGGATTTTCATAACTGACCCGTTTGGATGAAGGGTCATCACCGGAGGACTCGCCGACAGTGAGGTCCGCGGCGGCACGCTTGGATTTCATGGGGGAGGAAGAAGAATTGTTGGGGTTTGTGGAATTGATAGGGGATTGAGGAATTAAGCTTTGAAGCATGATCAAAGTGAAAAAAGAAAGATCTTTGGTGGGTATCTTAGAGAGAGAAAGATTCTTAAAGGCGAGCAGCTTTTAAGTAAAAAGAGACAAATCTTAGCAGAGATGTGTCAGAGAAAAGAAGAAGGCGGGGTGTTTGGAAAGAGAGAAAATGAGGGAAAATTAGAAAGGGAAATTTTTGTTTTGATATTATCGTTAGGTGGACTTGGTTTTGACCGGAAGGGTTTAGTTTAATGATGAAGGGTTGTAATTAAAATGGGATTGAGGGAATAATCAACTGTTGATTATTAGGTCATTGGATTCTTGGGATGATGTTTTGGGTAATATTATTGTCAAAGTTTGTCTTTATGTTAAAAAGACAAACATAAACGAATGTATTGATTCTATAGTTGTAAAATTTGATACGAAGCAAGAGTTAATATTTTAAAAAACATATTGAAATAAAGTTTTTTTTAAAAAAAACTCTTTTTCAAAAAAATATAAGTTAATTTAGGTTCTTTTTATTAAATTAACTATTTTTAAAACTCAAACCAATTTAAATCTTGAATTAACTGGGTTTTTAATTGACTGATGTAATCCATCCGAATTCTAAAACTATAATTTATTTTATATTATTTTATTTATAATAATAAAGACTGATAATTATATCGTTGTTCTGTATTTTTTTTTTTTAGTTTTTAATAATTGAGCAGTTTTGTATTTAACAATGTTTTTAATAAAATAAAATTTGAGTTCTAGTAATTATAGTAATTATTGGGATAAACATTATACCCATTTTAACCTCTATTTATCGGAATAGAGGTGGATATATAGATTTTGTTTTAGGCGGAGATATATAAATATATTCAATTTATTTAGATATACATGAATAATTTATTATATTTATGATTTTCTCAATACATGTCTAATATAATTAGAAAGTTGACGTTTTCTAAATTCTATATGAATTAACTTTGTTTAATAAATGTAAAATATTTTATTTTTATGATCTGAAAACTACCTACCATATAAATATAAATATGTATGAAAATCAAGAGATCTTTATGGAAACAAAGTTGAAAAGTGCATCATTGTCTTTATAGACTTTCATTATCATTCGTGAAAACTACAATATATAATTAAATAATAGCAGACTACCTTTCATGAATAAAAAATAAAAATAAAAAAGAATTTTTTTCTATTAAATTTAGGTAAGCAATTTGATTTATGACAGTGGGAATTGCATGAAAATACCAGGCTATAAACAAACTTATTTGAAATTAGAGATTTGCTTTATTTTTATTCAGACATAGTATTTATAATATTTCTTAGAACACAGTAATATAGCAGGAAGTGACAGTGTTTTCATAGTTACATCGTGGGCTTGAGTATCCATGCTTAAATCTGGATTTTATTTTTGGATTTGATATTCCCCAAAACAAATTTTTTATTAAAATAGCAGATTCTTTGATATTTAAATTAGTAAATTATAAAAAAAAATATACAAGAAGGAGAACAAAGAGTGCAAGGAAATGTATATCATAATTATTTGTGATCTTATGGTTGTTTTGTTTGTGATCTTATGGTTGTTTTTTTTAATGAATTTATATTTTCGTGTGATGTTTCGAATAAATATATTTACTTGATAACTCGAGAGTTTATTTTATAAAAAGTGAAATAATAATGAAAAATAATTGTTTTTTTCATATATAAACTAAAAATTTCAATAATTTATTATTAGGCCTTGTTGTGTTGGTGGTGGTGAAAAAGCTTGATGCTCGAAAATGATTAATATTTTTCTTTTTAGAAAACATGTTTGTGGACGATAACTATAAAAAAATAAATAAAAAAAAACACCCTATAAAATTCCACCTTGCTTTCTGATGTGTGACAATCGCTAGGCTTTCTGAGAATCTATACAGGATTAGATTCGGTTCCATGATAGTTAGGACAAGGTCCAGTTTGTTTGTTTGTTTGTTGTCACCAGCTCAAGGGTTGGTCCATCATCCAATTCCATGTATACATTTAAAAATCCCTAATTTTTTTAATGCTGTAATCATAATAATAAAATTGAAAGTTCTAACATTGGAAAAAAAATTGCAGAGAAGAAAAACAAGAACAGGCCATGGCAAAGTGGCTCCCAGACCATCGAGTTGTGTTCTGTCCTGTTCAGAATGAAAGCATATGTCAGGGAAAGTACAAGCCCTACTTGAGTTTCACCAGGCCCATGAAATAGAAATATCAGATGACTGTTGATTCTCAAGACAGGAAAATTTACAGTGCTGCAGAAACCCAATATTTATTATTCTCAATTATTGAGTTTCTGTTTTATTCACTAGAGAAAGGGACCTTTGAAATCAATTCTCTTGGGATTTAGATATATGAATTTGGGACATTGTGATATTATTTAGTCTAAAGCATAGTTATTAAATTTAAATTCCCCAACAGACTTGCCAACCCATTGACCCATCAAGTTTTCTTTTACCTATTTTGAAAATTAACCGACAAAATCATGGTGATTTGGTTGATCAACCCGTGTTTCGGATGATCCATCTAAATCTAAATAAAATCAGGTTACGTTAGCTTTAGAGACCATGAGATTAGTTGAGATGCGCACAAACTGATCCGAACAAAAACAACCCTATGAGATGGCCGCTCCAACTTCCCTCCGTTTGTTAAGTAATATTTTAATAAGCAAAATAATTTAAAATAATATTTAATTAAGATTAAAAAAAAAAAGGATGATAAAGATATAAACGTGTAAAGATACAGAAATATACAAAATTAAATTTTCTTATAGTTGTAGAAAAGATCTCTGTTTAAAACAACAAGTATTAAAAAACAAGTTCTCTTTTTCTGTACTGTCTTTGTTGTTTTGTCCGCAGGCAATAATGAATCAAACACAACCAAGAACCTATCGCAACGGATAGTAAGAACTAAAATTAAACAATTTTATCCTGAAACCTGTCCATGTCTTATAATAAGCTAAGTTCTTACCGCTTGAGCTTGACCTTCATACGTACAGAAAGAGCTGTTAATTGTCATATAATAATCGTTACAAATTATGGAAGTTGTCGAACTGTGATCCTCAAGATCCTGGGCGAGCAAAACAATCAATCATGTCAAGTTCACGTTAATTATTAAAAGAAACTAAAGGGTTGTTATTTTACTAGTTTTTCTTTTATTAAAAAAAAAAAAAACTCTAGGCTGTTATACATTGTGAATTGAAATAATAAAATTATAATTTTATCTTTATCAAAAAAAAAAAAAAGAAGAAGAAGAAGAAGAAGAAGAAGCAGCTCTTGGCAGGCTTTTGATTTTTACAGTCTAATACTAACATACCATTTAAAGCAAAAGCCAAAAGGTAATAAACTGTCTGGTAGGGTTCTTAAATTTTTTTTCATTTTAAAATTACACTAAGGCCCCGTTTGTTTGCAGGAAAGTAGTTTCCTTTTGGAAAGTGAATTCCGGGGAAAGTGAATTCCAGGAAAGTGAATTCCGGGAAAGTATTTTCCGATGTTTGGTAATGTAATGGAAAATAAACTGGAAAACACTTTCCAGTGTTTGGTTATGTTATGGAAAATGAACTGAAAAATAATTTATTAATGAATTAAAGATTTTTTTCAAATTTATCTAATATATGAAAAATATTAAATATAAATATTTAATCACTTACAATAAAAGAATAAAATCTAAAAAGTGTAATGATGAATTTTTGTATTATATCTTATATTCATATATAGCTTATTTTATAAAATATAACTATATATGTCATATAATATTATAGAGATATAACCTTGTGAAATTTTTCATAAATAAAATCTATTAATTTTTTTTTTAATTTTAAAAGCTTAAAATATGTTTTTTTCATATGAAAAAAGCCAAATTATTTTATAGTATTAAATTTTTTTTAACCAATTTGATATTTAGGTTTTTCGGTATAACTTCTAATCACCCCTTCATCCATAAATAACCCCAAACATTGCTCAGATTTTTTCCCTTTCCTTCTCTTCACGTTAGCTTCCTCTCAATCCTTTCTCTCCATGGAACATTGAAGCCCCATGTCATGTCTCGTGACTGCAACAACTCTCCTCCTCTCAATCCCCACCTCAATTTCTCCGTGTCTCCCTTACAATCAATCCCTGACAACAACCTTCTTCACCCCTTTCCTCTCTCATGACTTCTCCCCCCCTTCAAAATATCAATGGTTCTCTAGCTATCTTCACCATGCTGAAGGGGATAAACTAAAGAAAAAAGTTTATTGTGCCAAGGCAATGGGTTCCCTCCACGTCAAAGCAATTTTCCTTCTCCAGGCAATAGCCATAACTCCCTCTACTGCCTAGACTATACGTATTGTCAATCAAGACAGTCTTGGGGCATGGAACAGAGATAGAAGCCACGCTATCTCTTCTCAGACCAATACCCAGAAAGAATGAGGCCTAAGTTGTTGAGTTTTGAATTCTATTAACAGAAAGCTAAAGATTGAAAAAGCGTGGTAGAGCAGAAATGTGGCGATGGGATGAAAAGCTAAAGATTTACAGCCACACAGTAATTTTTTGAAGAGATCAGTTGTAAAGCTTGGAGAGATTTGTTTCATTCGTAAGTGAAAAAGGAAAGGAAAGTGTTTTCCAAAAATAAAAAGGGGAAAGCATTTTCCGGCTGTTAAAGTTAACATTTTTCGTTGACCAGAATTTACTTTTCTTTGACTCACTTTCCATGTAGTTGCCAAACATGGAAAAGTGAGGAAAATAGTTTACAGGAAAGTGAATTCCTGAAAACAAACGAGGCCTAAAACGATTATACTGTACTTGAATTTAAATTGCCTTTTATTTGAGTTTAGGGTTTTTTGCTTTTCATATGATTTTTTTTTTGTTATTATTAAGTTTAATTAGGAGTAATATAGTATTTTAGTATATATAAAAATATTGTTTAATATTAAAAGGTGGGTTGATCATGAAGATCATGGAAGAAATGTGTGGGTACGGCCATGCTTTTCTGCGGTGCATATAATGTCATTTGAGTGACCGGCTTTCACAATGACCCTTTATTTTTAAGTGGTGCGTGTGAGCAACAAATCTCATGTTTTGTGTCATCAATATTTTTTCTCTTTTTTTTTCTTCTAAATATTTTCAAAGTAGTTATTTGATTTTTTTTTCTTTCATATTTGGTCTATATTTTTTATTTTTTATTTGTTTTATTTTAAATAATTCATGAAATTTGAATTTTCTTTCAAATTCTTCATTCTCTATTTTTTTTTTACTTGTAAAATTTGTTTTTTTTTACTGTGATTTTTTTATTTTTTAATTATTCTCTTGATTGAATTATTTTTAAATTGTGTTTCTCAATATTTTATTTTTATGTTAGGTTTGATCTTTATTTTTTTAATTTTTATTAAATCTTTTTTGGAATTTTCCTTTTCGATTTAATTATTTAAGATTTTCATTTCATGATTTTTTTAGATTTGTCTTCTATAAAATAATTCTAGCTTGAAAATCTACGTCATGAGTTTAAAAAGTTAGCTCAAGTTAGTTTAAATTTTTTTAATTTTTTTTTTATAATTAACCTTTTCTAATTCTATTTTTTTACAAGGTTATTAGTTATTTTGATCTCATGTAAAAAATCATGGATTTTGTAGTTTAACTCTTGCTATTTTTTTTTAATTTATCTGTTGTTGTTGTTTTTGTTTTTTTTTCCCATAATTAACCAGGTTATTGAATCCAATATAACCCAAAGATTTTTTTTACATTGAAAAAATAAAATGATTTAGCCCGCAATAGATATATATCATGGGTTACCAATCTAGTATAACTCTAAAGCTTTTTTTTTTTTTGGGAGTAAAATGTAAATCCAACTCTAAAGTTGACATTACTGCAAGACCCTAGTTTTTTCATGTTTCTAATCAGCAAACATTTCATACAGCAAATCAAGATATCAATTCATCTTATCGGCGTAAAAGTTGCATGCGAGACCAAAAATCAGTCACTTTGGAAGACCTGCCTAGGCGCGGAAGGACATGAAGTCAACAATGGAAGGGAGAAACTAGCACAGTTCAATTATACAAGATTGTTGGAAGAGCTTGTTTGACTACTAAGATAAAGAGGACATGATGAAGGCTGTAAAGAGGGCAACAAAAAGCAGCAACAGGAACATTAATGGAATCAAGAAGAATGTGGATGATATGATGATATTAAAAATAAATTTTATAAAGTAAAAAATATTATCATAATGCATTTATAAATAAAAAACAATTTCTGTTGTAATTTCAAACACCCACTAAGAATATAGAGAGAGAATTGCACGAGACTTTGAAGGTAGCAAGAGAATTGATAAAATTTGCAGACTATATGTTATTCTCTCTTCTTCTCCATTCTTTCTTAACCTTGCATTTGTTTAGAATTGATGCTTTTCAAAGTAAGTTTTTACTGGAAAATACATAAATTTAGGAATAAGCATATCGCCAAGTAGCATGGCAGCCTATCTAAAATTAAAATATGTGAAAAGTACCGAGTAAAGTCGAGCAAGATCGATCTCCAAACTCTTCCATTTCATTCAAAAAGTGTAGAAGATGAGGCACCAGCTTAAAACTTCCCAGCACAACCCAACGATAGCAGATATCAACTCTCAAACAGGCAATTTAGACATTAACAAATCATAAATCATTAAACAAAAGGCACCACATTTCAATTTCATCAATAAAAGGCCATAAACAATAGCTCAAGACATCTAATTTCATTAACAAATCATAAATCCAAAACCTAATCACCCCTGCAAGCAATCCTTTAAGATTAGAGGCATTTCAATTTTACCAAAGGTGAAGCAAGCACTCAGACTCTCAATAAATCAGAACCCCTTCTAAATTCAATCAAGGGAAGAACACACTAACACATTCCCAGGTAGATTTGCAATAAACCGAAACCAAAAACATCATGCTACCAAATTAAATAAAGCCCGTAAAGCTAACATAAAAAAATCATCACATGAACAAACAATCAAACATCAGACATTAAGAGTGCAATTTATATTAATAATTCCAAAAATAACTAAATCCAAGCAGATTCAAACTAGCACCATAAAAAAACTACAAAACCTTAACAATGCTCCTTAAAAAATGTCTAAAAATAACACATTAAAACCCAAACAAAACCTTAGAGTCGGCACCATTTTCCTTCCTTCAAAACCTCAGCTTGGTGAAAAACCAACGGTTCTTCCCAGTCTTGAACCTCTCCTCGAACCTTGTCTTTGTTTCCTTACAAGCCACGACTTTCTTATCCTTAGTTGCTATGCAATCAGGAGTAACAAGGTCCTTCAAATCCACATCCAAAGTATACCTAGTAGGCATCAGGTGCTGATAGTTAACAACCTTAACGAAACACTTGACCCTCGATTTCTTTGCTGTTTTCTTGGCCGAGTCTTTCTTTATAACCTTGCTTGGGTACTTCTTGATCCCTGCGACCAAGCAATGACCATAGGGGCGGTCTCTGGTTCCATCATCAAAGTGCTTGACGATCACTGCCTTGCGACCAGCATATCGGCCTTGGAGGACTATGACGGCCTTGTTGGGCTTGAGAAACTTCACCATTGTCGCTGCGGCTGAGGGTTTCTCCTCCCCTCTCTTTACTTTCTGTGGCTGTTCTAAACCCTAGAGATGGAGAGGGGGCGGTGTGTGTGTTTATAGGGAAATGGAAACCCTAGCTTTAGCTACATCTGCGTGTGGGCTGTATTTTTTAATAATAAACTGGGCCGGGCTTCGTTTAGTTGTTCACTGTGTAAGTGTATATTGATGGGCAAATTTATTACCCGTCATAAATCAACTAGAAATCTGGTATGGGCCTGATTTTATTTTAAATCAATTATATATTTTTATATTAAAATAATATCTTTATTTTTTCCATAAACCTCTCAAACAATGTTAGGTTGATTAAATAAATGTTAAATGAAGTAGTGCATAGGTAACACGTGCTTTCCACTCTTGAATATCCTTGCTGATTAAATAGTTACGAGTCCAAATCTCACTATCTCTATTCTTTCTTTTACTTAAAATTAATTAATAGCACAAGATAATATATGTTTGTGGAAGTTTCAATTCTTTCTTTTACTTAAAATTAATTAATAGCACAAGATACTATATGTTTGTGGAAGTTTCAAGTCCGAAAAAAGTAAAATATAAATAAGTTGCTACCAACAAGCGAAGTGAAATGGAAGGCACGCAACAAATCAAATCACTATGTATATAAATAATTTATTGCATCAAAGTGGTAATAAATAAAATCAAACTACACGGTCCCAATCTATTACAACGTAAAAAATCCAGAAAAGCACATCTAAGGAAGGGACAAAGCACAAATAAAGCATCGTTCCTCAAAAGCAAGCGTCGCAGAGACAACAGCAACACAAGGCAGCACAACTGCAAGATGAAAGAGCCAAGAATTAGAACATTCAAAACAGAATGTGTGTTTTAGATAGCTCGTTTTTGCGTTTATGATTTGAAAAAATATATTTTAAAAAACTATAAATTATAATTTTTTTATAATCAAAGTTTTAATCGAGAGTTTTTAGCGGGATTAATGTAATTCAAGAAATGAATATACTAGAGAAAGATCAAGACAAGCGGGCTTACCATCCCTTCCAGAAGCCATCACCCCTGGATTTAGTCTTCACAGGAATAGGATTTTGCTGGTCGGATTGACCATCCATGGTTGGATAGCCAGCTGGTGGTGGGCCTGAATATGCACTAGGATAAGTTGATGTTGGTGGGGGAGGATATGCCACTGCAAGATTTCAAAGCCACCTAAATTAGCATACGCAGACTCCAATAGAGAAAACAAATAAATAAATTACGTAAAGCTCTTTGACTCTACAGACAATCTTGTTGATCACTACAAATTATGACAAGGGGAGAGTTAACAGATACCAAATTTGTGATTAATTACTCAATTACCAAGCTTGCATGATGTTAATTCCGACTCAAAGAACAAGGGTTAATTTCTTAGTGAAGCCACTGATGAAAGCAATTAGATGTTGATCTTGACTGTTTTATGAAAAAACCAAAGAAAAAAACAGATTTGAATAGATTAGGAATATGTGCAGAGCTTTTGATTTTTGAAAAGGGAAACAAAAAAGACGGAACTTTGCACCCAGCACTTAATTCTTTGGACACTAACCTCAGCAACTAATCCCATCTCAACAATACAACAAAGTGTTTCAAGATCAAACAGTTCATGTCCAAATTAAAGACCTTAACCAATCACACCAGGAAAAAGATGAAGGATTACCTGTAGCTTGATTCTGACTCATGGTTGAAGAAGCGAGTTGAGAAGCACGAACAAATGAGAGCTATGGAAGAATGGAGATAAGGACGAGAGAAGTTCGGTTGTGGTGGTTGATGAAGGCGGAGAAGATGCTATGCTAAAATAAATTATGGCTATCTTTATATAGAGATGGATGGAGGCGTTTGCTTGCCAGGGGTGACAAGCGAGGGCGGTCGCAAACGCGTTAAGAAGCGATGAGTGGGTGTTTGGGTCTACTGCTGCGGCTGTGGTTAGAATTAAAAATTGTTTTAAAGTGTTTGGTTAATACTAACTATATTTTTTTTTCACGTGGACTCCACTTCAAAACTAATTATTTTTTTGAATCCATTTAAAAAAAAATAGATATAAAAAGAGGAGAAAATATAAAATACATGACCCACCAAAAATAAAAAAAATATTTCCATTTATGATTTTTTATCCTTTTTATTTATTTAAAATTAACTTTAAAAAATAATAAATAAAATATCAATAATTACTCCCGATCCACGTAAAATTACACTCTTATTTACGTTATTTGTTTAGATTTTACTATTTTAAAGTTGGTATGAAAATATATGAAGAAATGTTTTTGTAATATTTATGTGAGAATGACATCATATGTGGTTATTGTGTCCAAATCTCGACAATAGATGAGAAGGAGAAGCGGAAGGCAAAAATCCTAGTCAGCCGGAAAGATCTTGTCTTGAGTCTTGACACGCGTATCATGTTTGTCGTCATTGTTGACTAACTTGACTTTACCGAAACTTGGAAGATTCGGGGTTGTTCTACTAATGGAATTTATTGGAAGAATTAGGCAAAAATCCTAGTTTTATATATATATATATATATATTACAAGTGTTTTTAAGCTAGTGTGTTTTTTAATTAAGACTAAGTTTTTTTTTTTTTCTAAACATCTAAACCTAATAGGAGAAATGTGAACCAAAGTCTAGTAAGGCCACCCAAATCTTAGCCTAGCCATAAAAGCTTCCAGAAATAAATAAGATACCCATGTAGGCAGGCTATGAGCATTCCTTTACCATTCAAGTAATTAATTATAAACTATTTATTGTTCCTCTTTTATAAAACACTTTATTTTAAATAGTACCTTGCTTCTTCTTTTTCAATCAATGTTATTTTTCTTTAATTTTATATTTAAATATTAGATTTATTTTTTATTGAGTTATCACAGTCTCATGACACGGATCACGAGTTTAGAAGGTTAACACGGTTGACTAAGGTTTTTTTTCCTTAATTAATTATTTTTTTCAGTTTCATTATTTAATATTTGGTTGATTGAGAATTAAACTGCATAATTTATTTTTTTTACATTTGATTATGTTATTTTGGCCTCATGACTCAAGAATAGTGCTTAACGGGTTAACCCAAGTTGGCTTGAGTTGTTTTTTGTGTCTTTTTTTAATTAATTTTTTTTTAATTTCATCATTCAACACTAGATCAGTTGAGGATTGAGTTTTATAATCTGTTTTGATTTGATTTCTGTGGGGATATCTTGGTCTCACGATCAAGGTCGCAAGTTTTGGCATTTTAACTCCAATTAAATCGAGTTTTTTCTTTCTTTCTAAGAGGTTATCTCAATCTCATGACCTAAGTCACTGGTCTTTCAACAACAAATTTGCTTTTTATTAGGTTATCTCCGTCTCATGACCCGAGTTGCGTGTTCGGTGGGTTAATCCAATTGACTCAGTTTTTTTTCTTTATTTAATTGAAATTTTTTCCAGATTCATCATTTAATAGTGTGTTATTGGAAATTATGCTTCATAATTTATTTCAATTTGGTTTTTATTAGGTTATCCTGGTCTGATGACTCGGGGATAATGCTTAACTGGTTAGCCCGGGTTGACTTGGCTCATTTTTATGTCATTTTTTAATTAATTTTTTTACAAATTTCATCATTCAACCGTGGATCCGACAGAGGCCATTGATAATTAAGCTTCATATTTGTTTTTCTCTCTATAAGGTTTGGTAGGTTAACCTAAGTTAAATTATGTCTTTTTTTATTTTTTTTCTATGATGTTATCTCAATCTGATGACCCGAGTCAAGAATTTGATGGATTGACTCGGATAGTTTTTAATGTTTTTTTAATTGATTTATTTTTTTAATCTCGTTCTTCAATATTAGACTGATTGAAGATTAAAATTCATAATTTATTTTGATTTACTTTCCATGAAGTTATCTCAGTTTTATAACCCGGGCTGTGAGTTTGACAAGTTAACTTGGGTTATTTTTTGGTCCTTTTTTAATTGTTTTTTTTTTTCAATTTCATTATTCAACGTTAGGTTGATTGAGAATTAGGTTTTATAACTTATTTTGATTTACTTTCTATATGGAACCATCATAGTCTCTTAACTCGGGTCGTGAATTTGACATATTGTCAAATTAACCGGGGCTGATCTAAGTCAATTCAATATGTTGTTATCTTAATATTAAAAAAATATCATTTTGAATTTTTTTAATCAAACTATATTTTTCCGAGTTTAATGAGTTGCTTTTGAAAACACAATCAACCGGGTTATATTGGGTCAATCCTCACACGATTGAAGTTTTTTCGCTAGAAAAAAATTAGTAACATTTGAATATTTTTTTCACATTAAAGAAAAATTTGACCCGACCAGTCGTGTAACATGAGTCAATAATCTAATGCTAATAATAAAGTGATAACATTAGTGGTAATATGATTTAAGTATTTTAGACTTTGTTAGAGAATAGTATAAATCATATCTCGAGATTTCACTCAACAACTTAAATTTTTGGTTTGAAATGACTTTTTAATATGGTATTAGAGCTTTACTAATCAAATAATTACGAGTTCAAATCTCATCAACTCTCACCTGAGAGGATATATTAAAGAATAATATATAAGATTAAAACCAAATCGAGATAGAAAAGTAAAATTATCCGGACCCAACTCAACAACGATTAAGATTTAATTGTTATCTTTATTAAATATGGATTAGAATTTAAGAAAATAAGTTTAGAAAACAAGGTTTCTTTTCTTCTTTTTCCTGTTCTTCTAATAAAATAAAGGAGTCATATATCCAGCAGTCTAGTCTGCTAAAATTACCATTCCAAATCATGACACCATACACTTACACTAAATTAGATGCATGTGTATGGATAGATGAATGCATGCATAAAGAGTAGGTTTACAATTCTCCATGAAAACACCAGCCAAGAACTTGCTATGGTGCCCAGTACTGACCAGCCTTTTGATCAAAAACTTGTTTACGTTAAGAAATATTCTTGATTATTTATTGATTAATAAAAGAACGAAAGAATGTCAATTAGATCTTCATTCCTGTAGACCTTCAAAATAGGAGGAATGGAGAGAATAATAATCCGAAAGTAAGTGAAGTTTCAAGAAGAGAATATTTACTCGTCATAAAGCCAAGGGAAAACAACTAAAAAGTGTTCCGTGTAGCAGCAGAAAGAAAAAAAAAGCATGGAATTTGACATTTATTGTCACATCTTGACCTGGGCTATAGCCCACCCAAGTCTTTACCATGCCTCCGCCCTTGCATGTAGTCACACCGGCCACGCCTTGATAATAAATATACTGAGGGCGCCCATATACCCAGCCAGCTTGCATTTCCATTTTAGGTTTATATTACTTTTGTTTTGATGGAACATACGAGCTATATGAGTCATGGGTCAATTTGACTACGTGTCTTTAGACCCATTCGTCTTGTGATATTAACACATACTCTAAACCGTGTGGTGTTTTTTTTTTTTTCCACTTGTTATTGGTTATTAAAAAATTGTATGGGGATGTATGTTTTTTTAAAAGCAAAAACAATAACAATACTCTTTTATTTCTAAAGTTAATAAAATTTAAAATGATTGGCCAAGAATTTTCTTGACTTCTTATGAGTTTCTTCAAAATAAAAATACTTTTTTACCTTTAAGAACAAAAAATTATTGGGCCACTGGACAAGGTTTTTTATTTTTATTTTTGGTTTTTTCATTGTCTATGTACAATACAATTATGAATTTAACCTTGAATTAAACAAAAAAATAGCTTTGCATTTAAGGGTATTTTTATACTTTCACACGAGTATTTTGTTTAATTAACAAGATCACGAGGGGTGTTTTGGTATTTTTTATGTTTACTTTTGAATATTTAAATCAGAGAACTGCTGCCACATGTTGATAATGTGCTAGCGAGTGGGTGACGTCCGCGCTAATCAGGCAGCGTGTATGACACCGTCTAATGGCTAAATTCAGTCTTTTGTCGTCTTCCTAGATGTGCGACCGTGTCCTCTTCCATACGAGGTGACGCGTGTGGGCTTATGGTGATCGGATTTTAACCAGCAATCATTTGTTTTTTCTCATTCTTTTCTCTCTCCTGACAAATAAAGTACATATTTATCCTCTTTGTTTTTTGTTTTTCTTTTCATTATTTTAATTTCTTATTTTGTTCTTATTTCTTTTATAGATATATATATTTTTTTTTTGCAATTTATTCTTTCAATTACACTTTCTCATATGTTTTATTTTTAATTTCAGTCCCCATCCTTTTTATTCTTGATTTCGTTCTTCTTTCTTTTTATAGTTTCAGCCCTCATTCTTTTAATTTCTTATTTCATTCTTATTCCTTTTAAATAAGTGTTTTTTTTTCAATTTATTCCTTCAATTACAATTTATCATTTTGTTTTGTTTTTAATTTCAGTCCTCATTCTTTTAATTTCTTATTTTTTCTTATTCCTTTTATAGAAGTTTTTTTTTTCAATTTAGTCATTCAATTACAATTTATCA
>Ga0307518_10000280_pt1 | contig 38631 bp, 21 predicted proteins | sample 25_EM_MG_FD_203889 | JGI IMG/M metagenome (GOLD analysis project Ga0307518, IMG submission 203889) | Populus trichocarpa ectomycorrhiza microbial communities from riparian zone in the Pacific Northwest, United States - 25_EM | ecosystem: Host-associated > Plants > Roots > Unclassified | place... | reverse complement strand
AATAAATAAATAATGTAATAGTATTGTTGTAATGTTGCAAAAGAGAGCAAACGAAACACCTGGCAGTCTTTTTTCTTTTTTTTATTTCCTTCCTTGCATTTGACTTTGATCCTAAAATAATATTTGGTAGTGTGATAATATTTATTTTTTAATGTTGTGACAAAATAAGTAGAAAAACAAAGAAGAAGAAGGTAAATGATTTTTTGAATAAAGAAAAGCGAGTGTTTTTAATACCGGGTCAATATCTTATAATGTAAGTCTACAACCCTAATATTAAGTGAAATTATTGAAAAAATATGCGAGCGACCCACAAATAATTTTAGCATGGTCCCTATATTTTTTAGAATTTTTGAAAATTATTTAAGGTTTATTTGACAAAACAAGAAAATAAAGGACAATCTAGTGTTAAAAAAAGATAGCGGGGTATGTTTGTCAAACACATCCTTAACTAAAAATTAGAGGCACAAAAAATATCTTAAGATCATGTTTGACAAACATACCTTCAGAGCAAAGAAAGGTGTTTTTCCTTTGATATAAGTCAGGTGTGCCAAACATGCCTTTAAGGTTAGGGTGGGCTGAGCCTAGCCACGCGTGCTAGGTTTCTTAGCTTGAGGCCCAAGCCTAGATATACGGGCTGGGCTTAGGCCCAATCCAACCATATTTGATTGGGCTGGTAGAAGACCTAAAATCTCTTTTTTATAAAAGAGTTAGCCCAGCCACACAGGCTAGGCTTAAATGAAAGGCCCAACATGACAATGCTTCAAACCCACATTTGTAAGCATTGTGTCACATTATGGAAAAGAAAGTTAAATGGTTTCCAAAATAGGAAGAACTCAATAATAGCATAAAATAATTATATAAGTACCTCTGCTAGGGTATTGTGACCATTACTCAATATTTATCGTGCCTACTTTATGATAGCTTTCTTCAAAAGACATGAGAGGATTTAAATTGGTTGCTTCCCATTTTCTATCTTCCTAGACAAGGAGTTGTGTAACCAGTCCTATTAGGTTTCTTGAATTGTCCCCGGCATCACCATTCCCCAAACACTTTATCTTGTTTTGTTTGGTTAGGTTTTTTCAAGGATGATGTTATGCAAAAGATGTTTGGTTCTTGCAAAAGATCGATATCATAGATAAATCTTTGGAACTTCAAAGCTAATTCCAAACACAAAAACCATTTTGATGTAAGTTTAAAGCAAATTTGTTTCAAAAAATTCAAGCAACTCTCATGGACAAGGTTTCATAAAGGTTGAATTTTAAATTTTGGTGTAGGTTTTTTTATTTTAGTAAAAATATGAGGTGACCTTCTGTTTTCATGATTTGTTAGTACAAGGGCTTGGGTTTCAACTCGAGAATTTCAGAGAAAAAAATCTTTGAAGTATTAATTTTACTTGTATGAATAATAAGCACAACAATAATCTTTTGAAGATCTCATTTTTCATGGCAGAACATTGCTTACCAACCCATATCACTTTTGATTAAAAAGGATTTTATCAGGCATCTAATATGAGCTTTGGCTTTTGATTATGAAAGAAAATGATATTTATAGGCTCAAGAGGTTTTAAGAGATCTTAGAACTAAGGTGCTTGTTTCCAAGCCTTTCTTCTAATTGATGACCTTATAGACTTTAAATTTGACTTTGTAAAATGATTTTGACATGCCCCGGTTTGAATTATTTGATTTTGAGCATCATCATCGTACTTATTATTTTTATTTTTGTACAACGTGCTCAACCTTTTTTAATCTTTGAATTATTTCATGTTCCTTCTTTATTTGGGCACCCTTGAACTTTTCATTGATCATTGAGGATTATTTCATATAATCCTACATTTAAATTGCTTTTCTAATCCTTGTATTTGCCCCTAGTATGGGGTGTGATCCAAGTCAAGGTTAATTTGCAAGAAAAACTTACTAGGCTCAACGGGGACTTGAAATGGATATTTTTCAAGTATTATATAAGGATTATCAAGGATGACATTTTCTCATTTCAAATGCATGTGTTTAGGATTAATAAGCTTGGCTTTATTTCATCGGGGTTAGTTGGGCATGCAAAATTATTTTTTTCATCATAATTAAATTATGAATCATTATTCAACCAACTAAAACTTAGCTTCAAAGTTATTTTGAGTGGTGTTTGGTTTATTTTTTAAGTTTCTAAATGTTGGGTCCCCTTATTGGGAGATTACTTAAATCCGCAAAACTCACATGTTAAAAACAAACACCAATTTGACCTCTGAATTTGTACTAATAACTTTAATTTCCCAAAAGCTTTTTGATCTTTTATGAAAACACAAAAATGAGGTTCTTTTTTAGCCTATGAGATCATGTAAAGTTTTTTTTTCCAAAATTTATAAAAAGAAAAATACACCAAAGAATTCTTGGCTAAAATTTGATCTTTATTGATTTATTGACAAAGTATGTTATGCATAATACTTCCTTACAACATCAAAATTTTCGGGTTTAGTTAAATCATCTCCGACCATCTTGGTCAAAATCAAGCCTTCTTTGGAAAAGGTTTTCTTCACCACATATAGTCCTTCATAGTTTGACATCCATTTGTTTTGATCTTCTCCCAATATTAGCAAGATCTTCTTCAATACCAAGTCTCCTTCATTGAATGCCTTTGGTCTTACCTATTTATTATATGCCTTAGCCATTCTGCTATGGTATAACTAGTAATGACAAATTGTTTCCAATCTTTTCTCACTAATCATATTCAACTACTCAAATTTCAACTTCGTCCATTCTAATTCTTCTAATTCTGCATCAATCTGAACCCTTAATGATGGAATCTCTATTTCTAAAGGTATTACCACTTCCATCTCGTATACTAAAGAGTAATGGATTGTACCCGTAGAAGTTATGATTATAGTGCGGTATACATGAAGTGCATATGAAAACATCTTGTGTCAATCTTTGTAGGTGACTATTATCTTCTGGATGATCTTCTTGAGGTTTTTATTAGCTACATTGATAACACAATTCATCTTGGGTTTGTAAGGAGAAGAATTAAAGTGCTTAAGTTTCCACTCGATGTAAAGTTCAGTAATCAGCTTCCCATTGAAATTTTGAGCATTTTCAATTATCAATTTTGCTGGCAAGCTGTAGAGACAAATCAAATCCTTCTCGATGAACCTCTTAACCATCTTATGTGTCACATGTGCATAAGAGATGGCTTATACCTATTTAGTAAAGTAGTCGATAGCCATCAAGATGAATCTATGCCCATTGTTGGCCTTTGAATTGATTGGTCCTATGACATCTAATCCCTATATATCAAAAGGTCAAGGTAAGGTCATATTAAACAGGGGTGTCAGAGGTGCATTTATCTTATCACCATATACCTAACACTTGTGACATTTCCTAACATAATTAACACAATCCCTTTCCATAGTCAATTAGAAGTATCTAAATCACTACATCTATCTTGCCATTATATACCCATTGGCATGAGTTGCACAGATCCCCTCATGAACATTTTGTAATAATTGTATAGCTTTTTTCTCATTCAAACACCTTAGAAAAGTCCCCTCGAATGACCTCTTATACAAGATTTTACAATCCAAATAATAATTCATCACTATCTTCTTCAATGTCTTTTCATCTTTCTTGAAGACTCTTGGAGGATATTCCCAGTGCTGGATAAACCTCTTGATACCATTATACCATGATTTTTCATTTGGTAGCTCTTCAAGCAACAATGAGTTGATAAATTTCTAACTTTCTTATTTATTGGTTGAATCTTCCCTCAATATTAATATGTGTTATTGAGGTTAAGGTAGTTAAGGCATCAACAAACTGGTCCTTGTCTCTACTTAGATATTTGATCAGATTCAGTTTTGATATCAATCAGGTTGTATAATACAACATGAACTACTTAAAGCCTTTTTGCACTCTAAACCAAAACACAACATAGCCTTTATATCACAATGTACTGGGATTCACAATCATTAAGCTTTTTACTCAAGTAATAAATGGCTTGTTCTTTCCTTTTAAATTCATCATGCTGGCTCAACACGTACCCTATAACTATTTCTGTCACTATCAAATAAAAGATCATAGGTTTTCCTAGCACAGGGGGTACTATTTGAGGCAGGTTTTGTAAAAACCTTTTGATCTTATCAAAAGCTTCTTAGAAATTACAATCATACACCTCTGGATTCTTCTTTCTAAGCAATCAAAATATCAGCTCGCAAGTTACCGTAAGTTGGGATATGAACCAAGCTATGTAATTCAAACACCTAAAAAAACTTCCAACTTATTTCTCTGTCTTAGACACTAGCATGTCCTGGATTGCCTTTACTTCATCTAAATCAACTTTTATTCCTTGACTACTTATCATGACGCTAAAACAATTTCTTGTTTTTACCCTAAACAAACACTTAATGGGATTCGGTCTTAATTGAAACTTTTGCAACCTCTTGAACAACTTTCTCAAAACTTGCACATGATCTTCATATTTCTTTAATTTGGCAAGTATATCATCCATGTATACTTCCACTTTTTGATGCATCATATCATAGAATAAGATGATCATTGCCCTTTTATAAGTGGCCTTGGAATTCTTTAATTCAAATGGCATTACCTTATAGCATAAGGTTCCCCAATGCATGATAAAGGTAGTTTTCTCTTTGTCTTCCTCGACCATTATAATATGGTTATACCTTGAAAATCCATCCATGAATGAATAAGTGGCGCTTTTTATAGCATTGTCAACTAAGACATCTATGTGGGGCAAAACAAAAGTCATCATTTGGGCTTGCCTTGTTCAGATCTCTATAATCCACACATATCCTAATCATGTTATCTTTCTTGAGAACTACAACTATATTAGCCACTCATTGGGGATAATGGACTACGTTAAAGAACCCTACATCCCATTGCTTTTGATTTCCATCCTTTACTTTGAATAGCATATCCGAGAGTATTTGTCTTGCCTTTTGTTTGACTGGCTTGCTTCTTTCCATCAAGGGAATTCAGTGTACCACGATGTTGATATCCAAACCAAACATTTCTACATAAGTCCAAGCAAAGAAGTCCATATACTCTTGCAACAAGGAGACCAAACCATCCTTTTCCTCAGCTGTAACAAGAGTCTCAATCTTCAATTCTTTCTTATCTTGTTCAATACCTATATTTATTACTTCCAATTCTTTCTTGACAGGTTTCCAAGTTTTCTCAGATTTTTCAACTAACCTAGTAAAATCTTTTAAATATTTTTCTTCTCATTCTTCATCACCCATTGCAATTATGTTATCAAAGTTTGACCATTTAATCTTAGTGTAATGGGTGTACGGATTAGTGGAAGATTCACTTTCAAAATTACTAAAAATGAAAGGTGTGTTTGTGTAAGTGAGTATGTGCATGGAAAAAAAAGGAAACAAAACACGTTTTTAAAAAACAAAAAAACCTTGTGGCATCATGAGCTAGATTGTCAACAAGATCAAAAAAGATAAAAAAAAAACACAACAAGACAAAATATCTTAGTAGGCATGATCAAACAAGAACAATTATTTTTTGAACACAACATGAACGGGCTTAATTTTTTGATTTTGGAATATCTCCCTATATGTTAGCTTCCTCATAAAATCTTTTGTAGGAATGTCATTAATGGTGTGAACAGACAAATGAGGCAGCATCTCATCCTCCACTTCGACCTTCATCATTCAGAGTATTGATGCAAAGGTTAGTTATCTTTAACACTTCACCATTCGATCTTATCATTTGAGAAGGTCTTGGGAAAGTTGTTCGAAGTGGTGGGATTGTCAACTCCTCTTCTTTCAGCTCCCGTCCTTCAATTCTTGCTTCCTTCTTGATCCTAGTAATTCGCCTGCAGTCATCCTTCTTGAACTTATATCTAAGCTTGAACCTCTCATCAACACATTTTGCCTTTATCATATTGACTCATTCTAGCATTCTAGTGTCAAGACCAAATTGGAAGGGAATTCCATGTTTCAAAAAGCAATTAGCTGCCTGCTTTTGATATTTTTGGCTTTCTCAACACAATATTCTCAAGAAACCACTATGTGTTCACAATCTTGAAAGATGAATATTTCTATCCTTACCATCCTCTATTTTGATGAAGCGTATTGTAACATTTATTATCATGGAAATTGTTTCATCATTTTTAACTATTACCATCATTCCATCCATGATGTACTTCAAGAATTGATGCAATGATGAAGCTACCGCTCTAGCCACATAAATCCACGGTCCTCCTAACAACATGTTATAGAAAGGATGGATGCCCATCACTTAAAGTGTCACCAGAAATATCTGCGGTCCCATATATAACTCTATTTCTAAAGTCCCGGTTATCTATCTTGGTGAGCCATCATACACCCTCGTCGTTATGGTCCTTAGCCTCATGTATGATTCATCAAGCATGTGTCTTGGAAACACATTCAATGTCAAGCCATTAACGATCAATACCTTGCCTATTAGGATATCTTTACATCATATCATGATGTATAACAATTTATTATGATTAGTTCCATCGGGGTCCAACTCATCTTTAATAAAATACAGATAATTTGAGGCTTGGATTCTTCCTATCAGGTGCTTCACGGTTTTTTAGTTGATATCTGAGGCACATATAACTTATTTAACACCTTCTACAAAGCCTTTTAATGAGTTTCAGAGCTCAAAATCAAAGATAACAATGATATCCTAACAAGAGTTTTCTTGAGTTGTTCAATGATGTTATATTTATTATGCTTTAACAGCTTGAGGAACTCATTAGTCTCTTCCTCTGTTACAGGCTTATTTACTTCCTCTGACAGGTTAACAACCTTTTTCCCCTTAGCTTTCCTTTGTTTCTCAAGCTCCCCTGAGGTACCTTCCACTATGAGTTAAGCCTTTGATTTCTACTTGAAAAACATATACTAGTTCTGTGCTTTGAATGGAATACCCATAATTATCTAGAAAGACATTGTAGTTTCCATTACTTGTCACTTTAGGTTTGGATAGAATCAATTTGAACAACCCATCAGCAGTAAATTGTACATGGCAAACTTTCTTGTTCTTGCTAGGTTCATCCACTACGGACACCTCTCTACTTGTTGCCTCTTTGATTCTCAGAGTTTCTCAAGTCAATATTTATATCATTTTATTATATAAATCTTCATATTAATTGATCATATGGCCTTTTTTCTTGGTGATACTCATAAAAACTTCTTATTATCAACCTATTTTCTCAACTACCCTCTTTGTATTAAGCTTTTACTAACATTTCATAAATCTTATTTAGAGACACCTTTAAGCTCACGGGGCCTTTAGTTTCCAATGCATTTGCGGTTTTACTACCTGTAACATGATTAGGTAGAGTATTTGTATTCAAATTCGGGGCCTTCTCAAATGTTATCCATCCAACTTTGATTAACTATAGGTGCTCGTTCTTAAAGGCATTATAGGTGTTAATGTTGTGTCTTGCGATGCTAACATGATGTTCGCAGGTGAGCTATGGTTTATACCAGCTAGGATAGGATCGTTGTAGTGGTGTGAATGGTACTGGAGCTATTTGTGCTTAGTAATTTCTGGTACATCTCACTCAATGATAGTGGCAACAAGGGTAGTTATTCTTGGGTTTTTTGGTAGTTTTTTTTGTCAATTTTCAGCTTGGTTATTGAATTAGTTACTTTGAGTTTCAGGCTTTTTAATGAGAAAAGGTGAGTTGAAGTTAAAGTTGATATTGGTTATTTAGGATGAAAGGGTTTAAGTGCTGTAATTTTAAAAACTGTTTTTCTTGCCTCTATATCCACCCTCGATATTATCAACATCCTTCTTATTCCCTCATATACCAGCTTAATATCGCCCCACTTAAGCTATCCTGAAAGAAGTACATTAACAACTTTTCATCTTGCACCACCTCTGCCATCTTATTACAATAAGACTTGAGGTTAGTAGCAGGGCATTGAGTTCCAGTGTACTTTATGAACTTAGGTACATGAAATTTCTTTGGTGCAACTACCCTTAGAACTAGACATATCTTAATGACTTGAACAGGATCATATAAGCCAACATATTTGATAGCTCTTAATCTTGCTTCTAATATTGTTATCTTATCATAATTAACACCCTCAGAGTATTTTGTCTTGTAGAATTCATTGGTGAACGCATCCACAATTGTTGGGGCTAGTGTAAGTATAGTTGACTGCATAAATGTCATTGCATTCGGGTTCCTAACCTTAGCTACCCATTTTTTTTTAGGTTGGATTGTAGCTTGAGTTTAAGCAAAGCTCACAAACCGATTAGATGGACCTTTGCCAGAGATTTTCTTAAGTTTGTTCGAGTAGGCTAGTGATGCGGGCCATGTTGATTTTCAAGGAGTCCAACTCCTCTTGAAAGCGAGCATCATGATGAACATGTTCCTCATCTTCCATGTTTCTTTGTCAAAGTCTAGTGTTGTAGATTTTACGGGTTTGGATTTTGCATGGACCAATATTTCAACATGAATATACACATATGACATTTAAAACCCCAAAGTTATGTTAATGTATGAATACAAATAAGAGTGCATGTATGGTACATCGAATATGGATTAACTTGTTCACAAATCTAATCCATGAATTTTCCATTGAATACGAGCAAAATCTGTAGTTTGACGAATCTAAAGAGATTTTTCCCAAGTTCTTGTCTCGGTTTTCATATTGGTTATAAGCCCTTTTCATTCAATAAAATACAAGGAGTTTTTACATGTGTGGATAAGATTCATATGCATTTTTATTCATTATCAAAAGCAATTCCCTTATTGGCTACATTTCTGATGAAAGCCAAAACATCATTCAAGTATTCCTTTTATCTACTAGCACTGTTGTAGATCGGAGAGACCTTCACTCATTGTTTGTTTTCCCTTCGAGCCACCAAAGCGATTAACATGTTTATCTTTTCTATTTTGTAATGGAACACAATGTTTTCTTAGAGCAGTGTATTATTGCTTATGACCAGTGACTCGTTGTTTATATTTAGCATCAAAACTGTCTTTTTAAGTTATTCGATCTAGTCTTTAGCCCTTTAAAATTCTTCTTGTTCGATGTCAAGCTTAACTATTTTCGTGTTCATTTGGACATCAAATCTGCTGATGTGATCTTGCCACTTTTCAAGCTTCTATCTTAGCTCATTTAGTTCTCCTTTAACTTTTAGATACTGCTCTTTCAGCTTCTTCAATTCTTCCTCCCGGATTTCTAACTTGAATTGGACTATGGTGACTCATTCTCTTAAGGTATTTGCTCCATTCTTGTAGTCTCTCATGTTTGATTCGGCTTCCTTTCTAGCTTCATTTTCATCATCAGCTTTAGACTTTATACTGAGCTCTTAATTATTTTTCTTCCTTAATGATGAGATTTGCCAACCTATTCTTTTCTTTTTCAGCTTCCAACCTCTTTTTATTATTATCTTTTTTAAAAAAAAAAACCTATCAATTCTTTGTCAGCACATGTTTAGCATCACATTCTTGTTCACCATATTATCGTATTTAGCCATCCTTTCTTTCAACTGTTCTTGGATCCTTTATGTAATCTTCTCAAACTTCTTGGCCATGTTTTGCCATTCACTAATCATTTCTTGGTCATTCTTTCTTCCTTATCTAAGTCTTGCATTAATACAAATATTTGTTCATCTTTTTTCTCTCAATTGTTGGTTCAGAAAGGCCTTTATATTTTCTTTTTTAAAGAGTTGGTTTTCTAAGAACTTCTATTGACTATTGCTATTACTCTACTTAATTATAAGCTTATCCAGTTCACTTCGCAGCTCCTCTTCATTATAACCTTCTTTCTCTTGGGTTCTCAAGTGAAAGATGGTTCAGCTTTGCTAACTACCATTAGGCCTTATACTCCAAAGCTTTTAAGTGCACCGAAAAACCCATTATTTCTCCAACATGAGTAATTAGAGCTAACTGAGGATTCAACCTCATCTTCATATCTGTGAACTAGTACAAGCTACTTCCAATCTTGTCTGACAACTTTTAATTCAGCCAGAGAATTAGAATTCTTGAAAAATCCAGTATATTCAGTTAAACTCCAGGTTCTTGGTACATGTTGTATCTCTCCAAACTACCTAAAAACTAATGAAGGTGAATAATTTATGTAACTAGATAGCCCAATCAATGGGATTCGTACTTTATCTCTACAACTCATGATATAAGAGGAACTTTCTACCCAAAGGATTTCCATCTAAAGTTACTATGAGGGATAACCTTATATTACAACCAAAAATTGTTAAAAACTTCTCTCAAAGTTTCCAAATGGCTACTACCTATATGAGCAATAAAGGAATACAGTATCACATTTCTCTCTTTTCATATAGCCTACAATAATTTAGCAATTGGAAAGTTTAAGCCATGATAGTTGTAGTAGGGTTTCTCTTTGTTTGTTCATACTCAATGAAGGCGTTAATGGCGTCGACACTAATAATCCCAGCAGCTTCTGAAGAAAATAGGACTAGCCTAAATATGCTAAGAACAATCGCTATGTATCTTTAATCTCCTAACTTCTCCTCATCATTTTTTGTCTTCAGCTTAGCCTCAATGAACTTCCACTTAAACCCCCTAATTAGTTGTTATATATTAGTTAATTTTGTCTAAGTGTAGCAATTTGGCGACTTTGATAATTGTGTCCTAAATTCTTTGTTTGAAATACACCTTATGAGGGTCATTTGGGAAATTCAAGATTTGAGCATACTCCTTAATAGTGGGTGTCACGTCAACGTCTCTAAAGGTGAAGCATTTATAGTTTGGGTCCCAGAAATGCAATAGGGCTTTAACTGATGAAGTTTGCACCAGAATCTTCATCATATGAGCAATTCTCTTGTGCCTCCCATCAAACAGAGTCTCGCCCATATAACCTATGACATACACAAGTTTCTCCATTTTATTTACAGAGTAGTGTACCTCAGTTACAAGCGGTAATTCACAAGTCTTGGTCCTTAGGCAATTCCCCTCAACTTGTTACATCATCTCAGATTTTTGTCTGTATTCAAAAAAGATTATAGAAGTCATGGTCTTAGCTCAGATAAATCCTGCAGAGTTTATGATTTTTTATCAGGTTTGATGTCAAAAAGGTCTATGATCTGCCTAGTAACCACCTTTTGTGAAGACAATATAAGGGTTTACAAGGAATGGTTAGGGCATAATGTGACCATCATTACCAAGTAAAAAATCATATCATAGTTGGATGTTTCATAAATTTGAACCTTGATTGAAAGTCATGAGACAGAATGATAATCCCCCACATAACCTAGAATTGGGTTTATACTCTAAGAATTAAAAATGCATGAAGGCATGAATCCATATTTAATGTACTTATGCATGAACAGTATGTAGAAAATGCATTTTGAAATTAAATTACATAGACCAATAAAATAAACAGGACACAACAAGCAAACAAACAATTAACAAAACTTAGTCCAACAGGACAAGTCCCTAGTGGAGTCGTCATCCTTGCATGGTGTGCACGGCGTTGAATGTCAAGTCGTGCCTCCTAGATCAAGGGGGTTTTAGATATGTTGGGATAAATCCTAAAATTATTATTTGAAAGGTTCATGATTTATCACCTAGTATTATGGTCACTAAAAAACCTAATGGTCTGCGAGAGTCTGGGTAAGCAAACTAATTGTGCAAGAGGAAGACGCATCACCCTCAGCGCACCTTACCTATGGTAAGGTGCCTTATTGGTTGATTTTTTTTCTTTCTAATTCATATTTCTATTCATTGGTCTGTCTTGGGTTTAAGATAGATCCCCCTCAATAAGAAGGTCTTTGCCTTATCAGATTAAATCATAACCATTCTAAGACTCAAATTTTTAATGTTGTATTTATTTCTAATTTATATATTTAATATTTAGGGATATATTTTACAGTGTAATTTTATATCCCCAAATATTAAAGTCTATAGCTTCCTGGTTCAAGGCCCAAGCCCAGATGTACAGGCTGGGCATAAGCCCATCCCGAGCTGAGTGGGCTGGCAAACGACCCAAAATCCTTTTTTATGAAAAAGTCCAGTCCAGCCCAACCACACGGGCTGGGCTTAAATTAGAGGCTCAACCTCCTTTCTCTTCTACTGGCCTGACACAATGGCTATTCTTTGACAAGAATTAAATACTACCAATCAGAGCTTATATTTTCCAACCATTACACATAGTATTTTGCATTATCATGCAGACTTTTATCAAGTGAGGAAGCAAGAAAAAAAGTTAGCTGGCCTAGAAAGGTTTGCTAGTGGTGATGGTTTGACCAAGAAAAGGTGGTTGTTAGTGGTGGTCAACGATTGAAGCTACTGGAGGTGAAGATGTTGTGTAGTGGAGGCTCACGATGTGGGATGGTGGTATGGTGACTGTAAACTGAAGGAAGAGAAGAAGTGGTGGTTGATGTAGCGTGCTTGGTTTTTGGTTATACCAGGGAAGGTATAAACTATGATGGTGTGGGGGGGGCTTTTTGACTTTGGTTTTTCTCTCCTTTTTAGGATCTCATTTCTTGGTTGAGCTTCACCTTTATTTTTAGACAGTGTTTTTAAACCCGGCTTGGTGGTCAACCCAGCCCAAGATCCGGGTCATGGGTTTTGACAGGGTCACCCGGGTCAACCCTATTTTTTTTTAAATCAAAACAACCTTGTTTTGATTTAAAAAAAAAATCAACGATTACAACCAGGTTTTTGAATAGAACTTGGAGTGGGCATGAGCACTTACAGTATTTAGAGCAAAGCCAAAGGTTAGATAATAGTTATAAGAATAGAACTCCATACTCATTTTCCAACTTATTGGGTTACCTTTGCAGGGAAAAAGGTGAAAATAAAACATGAACGATAAAGTAGATTCAAACAAATACGAAGGTGCAGGCTGCAATAGAACTTGCTGTGGGCTTCCGGAATTATTGATCTAAAATCTATATGGGCCACAATAGTTGGATCCATCAGATGCCGATTTCAAGTACGGTAAGTATGCTGGGCTAGGCCTGCGCTGGTTAGCTCGGAGTAAAGGACGCCTATCATTCATGTCAAGATTTTTCATCGAGTTAGAAGGTGCCGACATCTAAAACAACTGCTCCATTCTCTTTGCACGTGGATTGAGATTTGACTCTTACTTTAATGATATTAAATATTGATGATGATGATGATGACGACGATGATAAAACACCAATAATTTGAGATGTCACAACCTTGATTTGTCGATAAATCTATGGATCTGTCACTCCGCATGATTTTGTGTTTCCACTAACTACACCGATACTTGCTTTAATCATCAAAATTTGGAGTATGCGTGATAGTGCAGTGAAAATTATTTTTTAAAGTTTTTTTTAATATATTAAAATAATATTTTATTAATTTTTATTAATATATCAAAATAATAATAAAAAACACTAAAATAATTCAATAATTCAAAAATACAATTAAATCGTAATAACAAACTGTCCAATAGTTCAAATTCATGCAATGACTGATGAGGCTAAGAATTTGAGCATAAAATTTATATTATAACTTTGATTGGTGTAGTTCAATTGGTTAGGTTTTGAATTTGTTTTTTAAAAGTCACCAGTTCGAGTTCCACAAACCTCAGGGCCACTAGAGGCTTACATGGTCGTTAACTTCAGGACCCGTGGCATTAGTGCGCGTAAATTAACCCGAACAGTCACATTAATAATAATTAAAAAAAATTCGATCTGGTCAAAGGTAGCACAAATGTTTCGTCGAGATCTGGGAAATGAATGCTTTAATGTGGATATTTAATTTTCTTCTATGTATACGACCATGTTTCCCGACGGCATGAAATTCTTACGATCCTTTTCTTGTGTGAATGGTAGAGGAAATAAAGATTTACAAAAATATCAAAGCCAATTGGACGATTTTTACTTGCAAGGCAACATAGACAACCCGGAGTCTCGGACCAATTCTCTCGGCAAGAATTACAAGTCCCAGGAGAGTAGCAATATACCTCATTAGAAGCACGACCTCCAACCCACGTATTCCACAAACAATCCTTGCAGGAACGCTTAATATTTTCATCCCCTAGTATCTCTACAAGGGCAAAAAATTAAACGAGAGAAATTCGGTTTTCCAGCAGAGTAATGAATCAAAACCGGAAGACGTATCTAAAAGTAAAATTTAACTAATTAAAGCTAATATGTTCTCCAGATAAACACAGCATCTCCTGGAAGATTTACAACACCACCAAAATTGTTCTATTTCTACCACTTTAAAGAATTCGTCTTCACAAAAAAAGAAGAAAAAAAAAAAGGGTGGCTTCTCGAAGGCCCGATGCTCTGATTTGACTGGAAAGTAAGCAACTCAAAAAACCCAGGTGTGGGAACTGAGTTTCCGTCTGGGTATGCGTCCTTGGATTGCTGTTGCCAACTTCAAAGACTAACAAGCTCCAACACGCTAAAAATAACATTAATATGTAACATTAATATGCACAGTACTTAAGCCTCCGTCGGTGGAAGGTTCACTAGAATATTGAGTCCAGGTAAAAATTGTAATGCCTCCTGTTGAACTCTAACAAGCTACCGTAAGTACGGTCGGCAACACCAACAAAAAGAGCTTCAGTATCGGGGCTGAAAGAAATGCCAGCAATCTCCCCAAATAGATCAATCTCCTGGCATTTGAGGTAATCAGATTGTGTATCAAAAACATGGACGAAATCTGCAGGCTCAGCCATAGCCAAAAACTTGCCATCTGAGGTGAACTTTAGAGCTCTTATTGCTCCCATATTCCCTTTTAATACTGCAAGGGACTGGGACAGATTCCTTATATCCCACAGCCTGCATGTAGTGTCTTGGTTTCCAGTGGCCAAAATTAGCCCGTCAGGGTGCCAGGCTGATGAAAAGGAATAATCCAAATGCCCTTTGAGGCTTCCAGTCACTTTCCCAGAATTAGCATCGGCAATCAAGCACTCAGCACTGTCCCCAAGCACTGCAAGCAGCTTACCATCTGGGCTAACAAAGGTGTTCTGGGGAACAGTTTTAAGAAGTGTAAGCATGTTATAAATATGACAAAACAGTACAGAATTATGAATTCTCAGGGAAGTTTCTGGTGAAAGGCACTCACATTTACAGACCAATCAAAGGAGAAACAATTGAGGGAAGCAAAAGTTTCGGCATCAAATACTCTAACTTGAGCATCGTTGTTCGCGGCCATAATCCTCATTGAGCCACTGCAAAACAAAAAACAAAAGATGACTCAAGTTGTCTGTCTCCTGAGGGAAAGAAAAAGGAACTCAAAAATTTTCTATTAACAAGTTCCTTACTTGTGGTTACGGTATACATCCACTGCATTGGTTATGGCATTTTCACCTGTTGTTATCTTTGAGCAGAATGCAACTCCAGGTTGATCCAAACACTGACCATATAAAAGAACCGATCAGAAGAAAAGCTAGATATTGAATATTAAGTTAAATGTTCAAAAGAAGTAGCTATACTTATTTAGCCACTTTGATACCTTGCAAATAAGTTCTCCCTGGAAACCACCTGCCACCATTAAGTTCTCTTTGACAGCCATAGTGCTTATCTGCACTCTGGAGAGTGACTGAGACAACAATCCTGGGCTTTGCTGTAGAAAAGAAAGGAAAATACTTCAGTCATGAATTAAGTGCAAAATTAAATGATGAGTCATGTTCACCCTGGACCCCAAAGTAACATACCCGGGTTGGAGCAACTGGCTTGGCCACATTGAGTACTTCTTTGCCTCGCCGCAGTAGTGATGACCAATGCATAGCTGAGTAATTTTGCATAAGGTAAACATCATGCTTTGATGTTGCCCACAGCAGATTCCTCAGCTGCACAATGCAAATACAAACGGAAGAGAAGAACATCAATAACAAAATTCAGAAGTCCTTCAATTAGAATTTCAAAACTATTGAAGATAAAAATAACAAAATCAAGAGCTAAAATTGAAGCAGGTCTTTCAAACATGAAGAATTGAACAAAAATTATGTTACATACATATAGTTTCTCAATATGCACCATTAGGAATAATTAGGGCATAGGATGAGGCTTATATAGTAGAATAATCATATGCAGTTCCAAAATGAGGCTTCTGTAGTGAAGTAGGTGTGGAAACAAGCATATAGCAAGCACATGATGAAATCGCCATGTAGATGCATGAGCAGTAAATTACAGGAAAAGAGCATGGGACTAAATAAACACGAGGGAAGTGTACAAGCTACTCAAAAGGCTCGGAATGCATCTGACAGATGTAACAGAATTTCCACATGCAGAAATGCAAATTTTGTGTTAATTTGGCCCCTCGAGCTTTGACACAGGGTAGATAAACTACAGGAATTGAGGCCTCTTTAAATGCTCAGATATTTTCCTATCATACCATATAAACAACGAATCTTTAACTGCGCCAGCTGCCCAGATAGAACTTCCACCCTGCTTAAAAGGCTGAGATAAGGAGATGACAGTCCTAAATGGCACAGATTGGTTAAGCCAAATAATATATTCAACAATCAAAAGAAAGAACATACAAACTATGAGATATTGCAATGCCTGAACATGAAACATAGGTCAACAATCAACTGAAAGAACAGAAAAACTATTGAGATATTGCAATGCATGAACATGAAACATAGGTCAAGAGACCATAGAACACAGACAAGTATCACGATAAGTACCAAGTAGCATGTGCTATGAAGGTCTCAGCCAACAATGCATAGCTAGAACATCCAGCAGATAGATGGTCAAAAGGAAGCATGAATGAGAATACCAAAACATTAATCCATTACAATTAAGTTCCACAGTTTCATGCTCTCTACAAAAGTTTTCAGCTGTTGCAGAGTAAGTAAATATACAATACTAATGTGAGTTCAGTTTAGTTTTGAAATAGTTACCACCGGAATCATTAAAACAATTGTTTGATGATATTGTTAACATGGTAATGTACAATTGTTTGATGATATTTGTGTTGATGGAAGTATCTGCATGATTGCAGATGCATCTACAATGTGTACGCTACTATGTGTGCATCTATGGTGTAAGAAAGTCACGTGCGCACTCAGCTTTGTTTGTTATTTGAAGCATGCATTTATTCAGTAAATCACATATGATCAGGAATTCCATTTCACACCATAATTTCCATTCATCCATATCTAATTGAATGCTACTGCATACAACTATCAGGCACGCCTTCAAGATTGTACCTATTTAAAATTGATATTTCAATTTTATTAAAATTTGAGAAACTGCTAACCAGTGCATGAACAAAGTAAGCATCCTTCAAAAATCTGCAGCAAAACCATTAGTAAATACGAACCCCAGCTCTATGCTGTTTAGCTGGGGAGCATTCAAATATTTCACAAAAGCTAATGGTGAGCTAAAAAGTGAGGAAATTTCTCTCAGATCAATATCCAAGAAATATGCTTTAAAATCCAGGAAAGATTTAATCACCAGCTCGTAGGCCTGCAGAGGAATTGGTAGATGGCCTCAATGGATGATAATTTAAGCTGGAAAACTTTTGTCAGTTGTTCATAAGTCGATTACATCCCAAATAATTAGATAAATGTTAAACCTAACATAAAGTTGATCAATTTTGAACTCCATACCTCTGACAAGTTCAGGCACAGAGCTATAATCGCATTTAAAGATGTCCATAAAGGATATAATATAATCACAAAACCTGCAAAACTATAATGATTTTGCATGATCGATGTGTAGACCATCTGTTAGGAGATCAATTTAAATATGTGGTGGCAATTTGTATTTGCTCTTCAGCAAATGCATTAAGCATGGATCCCATGATGTGCAGCAGTTTATTGAGATTTTAAGATATGAGACATGAAGGGCTTTGTGCAACGAGAACATGAAGTACTTATGCATCAAGACATTTGACCATAAATAAATAAATAAAAATGCACTTGTATGAAATAATAATTATAATGAAGAACTCCAATTTCAATAAATTTTTAGAGCAAAACATGAGAAATTCAGTGCTAAAACGATGTGAAGCATGCGCCAAAAAGATGGTAATTATTTTTTTTGTTGATGAAACATGAAATCATTTAAACAGGTGAGTGTAAAGAGTAGAAGTCTCTACCTGAAAATGAACAATTGTGGATTTGACAAGCCTTGTGTTGAACTCAAAGTCATAGAAAGTCTTTCCCTTCTCAACTTCCAGGCATTCCTGTCAAAGAAATATACTAATCAGCAATAATCGAATCAATTTTCTCTACAAGTTTCTTTAATCAAGAAGATAAAAACAAAAGATATACATCTTCCATTCAAAAACTAATAGTCTTTAAAATCACAATAAAATTTGACAAACCTTGTGAAGCTCGAAGCGAGGGCGAGAGAGGTTCTCGTAATTCTTATACTGCTTTAAACGCGTCTCACGATACTTATCTCTAGTGAAATTAAGCCTCTCCCAGGGGATTCCCTGTATATCCTTGCCATTTCTTGCCTCTAAAGCAGACGTATCTGTCTTCGGCTTACTCTGCAACACCATACCACCATCACTCGCCATTAATTTCTTCCATCACCACAAAAAAAAAAAAAAAAATTCACTCGTAACGTACCGACACAAAGTCATCTTCAAAATCAGAATTCATAGCATCATCAGAATCGTCGTTTCTTTGAGGTTCATCTTCGCTGAAAAAATCGTCTTCAAAAGGATCATTAACTACGTACTCGAGATCGTTGTTGTGGAAGTGATCCATTATCCTACCATACCAAAAACAGTAATTCAATCGCTCAGTAAATAAATTAATTGAAATAGAAAAAAATTAAAAAAAAAAACAAGGAGGTGATTAAGGACCTAATTAATTAAACTTAGTAATTCACCATAACCTTTTATAAGAAATATAAAGGTTGGACTCTGACAATCTTGCAATTCAGTAAAAATAACTGGTTATAAATGATGTATGGATGAAGCAGGACTCAAAAAAATTGAGAAAACAAAGAAAGGATAACAAATTACGGTGAATGAAGGAGATTCTCGTCGTTTCGTTGATCAAAAACGCAAAAACAAGAAGCAAAATAGTCAAAATGAAAAATTACCTCCGAATTTTGGTAGATCTTAAAAGAGAGAGAAAGGCTTGGAAGCGAAAGATCAAACGAAACGGAGAACGTATATTAAAGCAATCCACTTAACTGTTTCAGAGGAAACGAACAGAAAAATAACAGGAGGGGGAGATTTCAGGTTTGGAGTCAAGAATCTTGAGAAAAAGATGGCGTTAGATTTGGGATTCCTAGACACAGAGGTGTGGGTGTTTTTAGCATAGTAAAGAAACAAATAAAACGGTTTCTGTTTGTTGTAAGAAAGAAACAAGGAAGTATGTAGTTTGCCAAAACCTAAGGCGAACCCTCACTTGCTACTTGTAATGGTGATCTCAGTGATAGAGAGTGTGAATTGGTACCCACTTGTTGACCCCGTCGATTAATAAAAAAAAGAAAAGAAATGGAGGCATCGGTGGCCTACAGTAGGGCCCGTTTGCGGGCTCCACTTAACCGTCCATTTTAATTTGCTTATTTCAAAAGTTAAGAATAAAATAGAAAAAGAATATTATTTTAATTAAAAAGTAATTTAAAAAGTACTGATTTTAATTCTTAATGTTTTCTGGAAAAAAATCTCCCAAATATCTAGTGAGGGGCTGTAATCACTAAATTCCAGACAGACAGCTGTTGTATCCTTTTAGCCATGACCTTACCTAACCAGTAACCACCCTTCATTTTTTTATTACAGGAAAATTTCAAAAAGTAAGTAAAACTCTTTTATTTATGCAATTTAGTCACAATAAATGAGTTAATTTTTCAGTAGTCATGATAATCTTAAGCGTGTGGAAAAAAATCATATCGGCATGGGAGAAAAATCTAATTATAAAAAGTAAACCCAACATTAGTCTAAACTTGTAATTCCCTTCCGCAAGTGGAATTGAATCCAGCACTGATTTGAGTTCTGAAAGTGGACCCGGCAGATGTCAGTCATAATTAACAAATAGCGAGTGAACACATGTCCAAATCTTCAAAATCAAAGCGGGCTCAGCAGCTGCTCCAATGTCCATTATCTAGGATATGGAGAGTCCACGTGTTTGGCTCACATCACGAGTTGGAAAATCATGGCAGCACCAGATTCCACCACGTGGCTACCGCAGCTGACGGGTCCTTTCTTGCTTGCCTTGGCTTTGCCGTCAATATGCCTTGTCGGGCGTCGTCTTTTTGTAACCCCAAATAGCTGTTAGTTTAACCATGGTTAGTTGAATTAAGCACTGGTTAATGGTTTGGAGGGTAAGAGATTGTCCTCCTCCTATGCCATCTTCTATTTTTTATTTTTTTATTTTTTTATTGTTGTATAATGTATTTTTTAAAATAGTTTTTTTCTTCAAAATATATCAAGATAATTTTTTATTTTTAACACGCAGCTGACGGGTCCTTTCTTGCTTGCCTTGGTTTTGCCGTCAATATGACTTATCGTGCGTCGTCTTTTTTTAATCCCAAATAGTTAGTTAAACCATGGTTAGTTGAATTTAGCACTGGTTAATTGTTTGGAGGGTAAGATATTGTCCTCCTCCTGTGCCTTCTTCTATTTTTTATTTTTTTTTAATTGTTGTATAATGTATTTTTTAAAATAATATTTTTTTTCAAAATATATAAAGATAATTTTTTATTTTTAACACTAACATATTAAAATAATCAAAAAATATTTTAAAAAATATTAATTTAATACTTTTTCAATCTAAAAACACTTAAAAACAAAAGTTTTGTGAGACATCTTTTTTATATATATAGTCATTGCTTTCAGTCGGTGTACAGGGCCATTAAAAAACCTTAAACAGAGACTTGACTCGTGCTGTCTCATTTGATGATGGTGAAGGGTCTTTTATTGGGAAAAATAGTTTTGACTCGGTATTTTTATATTATTTAAAATTAGAATAATTTATTCTGAGTATCTATAATTTAATTTTATTTATTTATTTTTTAACTAAATTTTTTAATATTATACCCTGCATCTTGAACTTTGAAAACCTACAACAATTCACATCTTTTGGAGTTTGCAATAAAAGAATGTTAACAAAAAAAAAAAACATTGATTTACAAATTATTATAATGAGTCAAGAGCCTATTTGTTTTTTTTTTAAAACACAATTTTATATAAATAAAAAATATATATAATAAACAAAAAGAAAAGAAAAAACACTTGCTCGTGATATTTTACATCTTCTCCGCCTCCCTCTCATACACAATTGTTGGCCACTAGCCCAGCTCTCCTTACAACAACAACAACAACAACAACCACAATTATCTCAGCCAGTAGTGTTAGTGGTGTTTAAAAATATAATTATAGTTATTTTTTAAAATATTTTTAATTTAAAAATATATTAAAATAATATATTTTTATTTAATAAATTTTTATGGAGTCCCCATCTCTTGGATACTACCCAAAATAGCCCTCATTGCAAATCTTTTAATTTATAAAAAGAACGATGATATATATATATATATATATATATATGAGGGCATACAGAGTTTATTTTGTTGTTGTTACACGTGCATACAAAGTTTTAAGAGTATACAAAAAGAGTGGGGTAACATACGTATAAATTCTAGCTGTCAATACTAAAAAAACAAGGAAATAAAATAACCATGTCACGTATAATTGGCACACGATGTTTTTTAATTATTGGTGGAAAAAAACACATAAAAATAGATAGAACTTCATTCACGCATTTTCTCAAGCACCTCACCTCCAAACAAATAGATTTGGAAGATCAAGATTTGTGTTAAACTACTAAAGAGTTTAAATTCTATTAAAGAGAACATTGTTCTTGTGTTCGGCAAATACTAAATACTAGTTACATGACCCGCGCGATGTCGTGGGTCAATTTGTTTTTGCATAAAAAATATCAAAAAAAGTTAAGATCTAAAAATGTTAGGTCTTTCTGCAAAGTTATACTCAAGAGTCTTGGGTTTGGCTGCAACGCCTGACCCAAGAGTAATATTTATAATATTAATAATAACATTAAACTTGCATGATCCAAGTTTAAGTGAGTCTGGCTGCAATACCAAACTCAATAGTCTTGGATGTGGGTTTGACTGTAAGGTCGTGTCATAAAAGTGTGATAATTAACTAGATTAATTAAAAATAAAAAAATCTGAATTAATTGGGTTAACCCGTCAAACCTTGGATTTGTATTGTGAAAGTTTGATAACTAAATAGGAAAAAAAAAAATTTGACAGGTCACCCCAGAATTAACTGGGCTAACCCGTCAAACCAGGTTAAACTGTTAAACCCGGAATCCGTGTCATGAAAGTTTGATAACTAAATAAAAAAAAATTTAACATTAACAAACTAAATTAAACGAAAGAAATTAATTAAAAAGAGAAAAAAAAAACAAAAAAAAACAAAAGGCATCAGCCTTTTCACTATGCAGTCCATAGTTAAAGGCATAAAAAAGGCAAAAAAAAAAACTAAAGTCATCAACCGATAACTAAATAGAAAAAAATTAAATATTAATGAACTAAATTAAATAAAAAAATATTAATTACAAAGAAAAAATAAAAGAAAAAAAACCTATAAAAAGACAAAAACTAATGAAGAAAAAGAAAAAAAAATTAAATTAACTGGGTTACCTGTCAAACCCGAGATCCGTGTCATGAAAGTCTGATAACTAAATAGAAAAAAATTTAATATCAACACACTAAATAAATAAAAATTAATTAAAAAGAAAAAAAAAACATCAACCTTTTCACCGTGGATTGCACTGTGCAGTCCACACTGAAAGACATAAAAAGAAAAAAAAACTAAAGGCATCAACCTTTTCACTGTGGACCGCGTATAATATTAAAAGATGAAATTGAAAGAAAAAAACGAATGAGGAAAAAGAAAAAAAATCTGAATCAATTGGGTTAACCCGTCACACCTGGGATTCGTGTCATGAAAGTGTGATAACTAAATAAAAAAAGATTTAATATTAATGGACTAAATTAAAAAAAAAGATTAATTAAAAAGGAAAAGGCAAAGAGAAAAAAACCTACAAGAAGAAAAAACTAATGAAGAAAAAAAAATCTGAATCAACTGGGTTAACTCGTTAAACTAGGTTAAGCCGTCAAACCTGAAATCCGTGTCATAAAAGTCTGATAATTAAATAAAAAAATTTAATATTAAAAAAGTAAATTAAAAAAAAGTAATTAAAAAACAAAGAAAAAAACCAAAAAAAAAAAAAACTAAAGGCATCAACTTTTTCTCTATGTACTGCAAAATTGAATCAACTGGTTTAACCTGCCAAACCAGGTTAATCCGTTAAACTTAGGATCTATATCATGAGAGTGTGATAACTAAATAAAAATTTTTTTTAATATTAACAAGCTCAATTAAAAAAAATCAAAGAGAAAAGCAATAATAAAAAACCTATAACTAAAAGGTATCTACCTTTCACGGTGGATTGCACTATGCAAATCCACAGTGAAAGGTTGATCTCTTTTGGTTATACTTGCAATATTAAAAGATGAAATTGAAAAAAAATACACTAATGAAGAAAAAGAAAAAAAATCTGAATCAAGTTGGTTAACCCGCCAAATCAAATTAACTCATCAAACTTGAGATTCGTGTCATAAGAGTGCGATAACTAAATAGAAAAAAATTTAATATTAATGAACTAAATTAAAAAAAATAGTTAAAAAAAAACACATAAAAAAAACCTATAGGAAGAAAAAAAAATTAATGAAGAAAAAGAAAAAAAATGTAAATTAATTGGGTTAACCCGTCAAACTTGAGATATGTGTCATGAAAGTCTGATAATTAAATAGAAAGAAATTTAACATTAACAAACTAAAGTAAACGAAAAAAATTAATTAAAAAGAAAAAAGCAAAAAAAAATAATTTCGGGTTAACTCATCAAACCAGGTTAACCTGTTAAACCTGTGATCCGTGTCATGAAAGTCTAATAACTAAATAAAAAAAAATTAACATTAACAAACTAAATTAAATAAATAAAAAATTATTAAAAAAAATACAAAGAAAAAAGAAAAAAAACCCAAAAGGCATAAAAAAAAAAAAAAAACAGCTAAAAAAAAAAGACAGCTAAAAAAAAACTAAAGCATCAGTGTTTTACTGTGGGCTACACTGTGCAGTTCACGGTAAAACACTGATAATAATAATTATTATAATATATAAGTACAATGAAAATAAAAGGTATGGGAAAACTACAGTACTTTTCCTACGTCTTTGAAAATATTGTTAATAATAATATGTATAGTTTAATTAATAGTGCATATATACCGTGTGAGACTTTGGATAAGCATTACAATGTTGAAGTCAATATTTTGAACTTACTCCTACCATGGACCGTAAACTCTCCTCTCTTCCCTTATTTATTTATCTGTATCAATCAATTAGTGCAAACGGCAATTGAGAAGTCATTGATGTACAGTGTAGGGATAAGGATTTTGGTTTTGGAAAGCTGGTGTCCAAAATGCCCTTGTGCATTAGTGACGTCCATCCTGGGATAGGTCGGTCGAGTGATATTTTTTTATTTTTTTTTAAAATAAGAATATCTATAAAATGATATTGTTTTGAGGCCTGAGATTTTTCACTATTTCGGTCTCATTTCCCATCAATATATATAGGTAGCGAGATAAATTTGCAGGCATGTCTTTTCTGGAAGCACCAAATGAGACATATCCATCAGCCTGTATTACGACTCTTGGAATTACAAAAAAGGTTTTTATTTCCTCTCACTCTTAATTAATTAATTAATTATTATTATATTGATTGATAATGATGAGATATACTACTCCTTTTTCTATATTAAGTCGTATCGTGCATTAAATGGAGAGTAAAAGATGCGACTTAACGTAAGCATAACAAGAAAATAAGGATATCAATCCCACGACTAACTCACTCTCTTATTTATTAAGTTTTTTCCTAACTAAAAATAAAAATAGGGATATCAATCCCATGACTAACTAAAAATACAGACAACATAATCATCAAGGTGGTGGGCCAGTGGTAAAAGCTTGGGACCAAGAAGTTTGCTCCCTCTGTGGTCTCAGGTTCGAGCCCTGTGGTTGCTCATATGATGGCCACTGGAGGCTTACATGGTCGTTAACTTCAGGGCCCGTGGGATTAGTCGAGGTGCGCGCAAACCCATGTTAAACTAAAAAAATAAAAAAAATACAAACAATATTAAATAAAAACAATTTCTTATTAGAACAACCACAAACTACTTAGCACAATAATGGATAATTTCTTGTAGGGTAGCTAAATAACTTCTTAACATAAGCTTGTTCTGCTCTTTTTTAGTAAGACAAAAATTTTTTTTGCTATAACAACTTTAAACAGAATAAAAATTATTTTTCTTACTATACAAAAATATACCAAATAATTTTACAAAAAAATTATCATGTATAGTTTTAATATACCAAATACTACGTGATAGACTTAAGGTGCGTTTGAGATTGTGATAGCGGTGGCTATTCAAAATGTTTTTTACTTAAAAATATATCAAAATAAAGTTTTTTTATTTTTAAAAAATTATTTTTGATATTAATATATCAAAATGAACTGAAAATATAAAAATATTTTATTTTAAATAAAAATTAAAAAAAATTAAAATAACACGGTACAAAAGGCCTTCGAAAATAAATCCATAACTGTTAAAGAAAACGGATCAAAATAAGACACTTTTAGCTACAAATGGGCCAAAGCCATTAGGAATAAAAATGCTTGAGCCCGGAACCCGTTACAGTTTATTGTCCGTTTACCTGTCTTATTGGCCTTGTGAATCAAAATGTGAAACATGGACCTTATATTATCAATTACACCACGCATAATATCATTTAAAAAAATATTAAGTCTCAATTCTCATTGTTTTATTCTCGTTTTCACCTCTTCCAACAGATGAAATTTTATCAATTTTCCATTCCCATACCTATTTTTTATTTGTTTTAATCTCCAAATAATAATATCATTTCTTTTGTAATGATAATTACAGAAGAAAATTAAATTATGATATTATTTTTATTTAAAATAGTTCATATCCAATTATGACTACCTAATAAATAAACATTATAACACACAAGCATAGAGTGTATTAAAGGGTATTTATATGAATGTGTGTTGTTAGGTTATATGTTAAGTATAGAAACAGTGTTGAATTGTGTTAAAAGAAACAGTAAAAATATAATATTTTAATGAAATATTGATTACATATATTAAATAATTGTTGTTTTATTTAGTAATATTTCTAAATACTTGCAATAAATTATACAGCAACGAAGGAAATAACTTTACAAGGATATGTAGCAAGGAAATAAAGCTTTAGATTCTTATTTTAGATATCCTATCATAATGTTAAACAAGGAAGTAATCTGCCCATCAATTGGCATCCATCCTCCTAGCGAAACCCCAAAACCTCTTACTTGAACTTCTGATTTAGTTAACTCTTACTTGAACTCCACAACACATAAACAATCCCCACAATGAGACCCCAAAACCTCCGTTTCTTTACCTTTACCATCTTCACTGTTATTGTCCTCCAAGTTGACTCAACTCAGCCACCATTCTCATGCGACTCGTCAAACCCATCAACAAAGACCTTCCCTTTTTGCAAAACCACTCTTCCCATCAGCCAAAGAGCCAACGATCTGGTGTCCAGGCTAACATTAGAGGAGAAGATATCCCAACTCGTTAATTCAGCTCAACCGATTCCAAGACTTGGTATCCCGGGTTATCAGTGGTGGTCCGAGGCATTACACGGCGTTGCCTATGCAGGACCTGGCATTCGTTTCAATGGTACTATTAAGAGGGCCACTAGTTTCCCTCAAGTCATTCTTTCCGCTGCTTCTTTTGATGCCAACCAATGGTATCGCATTAGTCAGGTATAACCACCCAAACAAAACGTTAATCTTTCTTAATTTCTACTTGCAAGAATATTAGTGTATAAGTCATTTTTGAATGTGCGAAGGCGATCGGAAAAGAGGCTAGAGCACTGTACAATGCAGGGCAAGCTACAGGGATGACATTCTGGGCACCAAATATCAACATATTTAGGGACCCAAGATGGGGGAGAGGGCAAGAAACACCAGGTGAGGATCCATTGATGACAGGGAAATATGCAGTGTCATACGTGAGAGGGCTTCAAGGGGATTCATTCAAGGGAGGGGAGATTAAAGGGCCACTTCAAGCTTCAGCTTGTTGTAAGCACTTTACTGCTTATGACTTGGAAAACTGGAATGGCACGAGTCGCTATGTTTTTGATGCATATGTAAGTGTCTCGCATGCCTAATGGCCTTCCCCAGATTTTTTATTCTCCTACTCCTGGGGAGTCAAATTCAAAGAAAGTGAGCTTCATCAACTTTATAGTATTGATAGACGAAACTTTATATATAGTATAAGTAAAAAGAAAAGGAAAGAAATGAGAATTATTACACTATATAAGTTTCTCGCTAAACATCAATAATATATATATATATATATATCATTTTAAGATTTTCTTGTGCACAAAACTTGGCTTATTTGTTATTAATTAAATCAGGTGACCGCGCAAGATTTAGCAGACACATATCAACCACCATTCAAGAGTTGTGTTGAAGAAGGGCGAGCCAGTGGGATAATGTGTGCTTACAATAGAGTTAATGGAATCCCTAACTGTGCAGATTCCAATTTCCTCTCTCGAACCGCTAGAGCCCAATGGGGTTTTGATGGGTATGCTTTTTTACACTTTATCCATTTGCAATGCCCATTAAATTCTTGTTAATAAATTATATTTAATTCTACTCTATATGAGTCAATATTGAGGGAAAATAGCTTGGGCTTGTCTCAAATTCTAATATATCCCTACATGTTTAATTCTATCATATAATAAGTTACTGAGTTAACACCAAATTCTAAAAAAGAAAAAAAGGAAAAAAAATTAGCATAGAACACACACACACACACGTGTGATTCAAAAATTTATTTTTGGTTCCTAAAACCATATTCAATCACGGATATATAATGGTAAAAGAAAACAAAACTTAACTATTAGTCCTCAACCTATGCACCAGTTCTTAATTGAGTCCCCAACCAATTTTGTTTTATCAATTAGGTCCTAACCAAGACACCAATCCCCAATTAGATCTCATCCTTCTGTCTAAATAACTATTTTTATGCCATAAAAAGATATCTTTTTGTAAGATACCTTAACGTTTTCTGTCACAAATTCTTAATAATTAAGTTGGAAGAATGTTACATAGCTGGAGAACCAATTGATAGAGAATATATATGTGAGGATCTAATTAAGAAATGGATAATACTATGCACCGGCCCGCACTATGATGCAAGTTTTTTTTTTTTATTCTCACAAAAAACAATGTTTAGGTTATGCAAATGTATTTTTAAAAAATAAAAGCAATTAATATTTTGAATAATAATACCGACTGAGATTAATAAGTTGATTTTATTTTAATTAAATGATAAAAGAAAACATAGTAATATTAACCGGAATTCTTATTTTTAAATGGATCACGATACCTTGAAAAAAGAAATAATGAGACCATGAAATTGAATTAAAAAAGGGATAAAAAATTGGGTCGAGTCAATAAACATTAAAGAGCATAATATGAAAAAAAATTAATTACACAAAAGAATCTAAAATAAAAAAATAATAATTAAAATAGTAAGGGTGAAGATTGAAATAAAAATAAATTAGAGGGCAACTAAATTTTTTTGATTGGAGGGTTAAATTGAAAAGAAAATAACTAAAACAAAAGAAAAAAAAAAGAATAAGGAAAAATTTTTAAAAAATAAAACAACATAAATAGTTTGAAAAGTGAGATTAAAAACCAACAAGACTTTTATAAAATAGTTAAGAAAAAAATGAATTTAAAATAATAAGGACTAAATAAAAAAATATAAAAAATTAAAATTGAACTACTAAATTGAAAAGTAATAACAACTATACAAAAGGGCAAAGAATGAAAAAAAAAATAAAAATAAAAAAGGAAATAAATTTTTGTTTGGAGGGTTAATTAATTGAAAAGAAAAATAACTCTAATAAAAAAAGAAAAAAAATGAAGGACCAAATTGAAAATAATAACATAAAATAAATTTGGATTGAAAGGTGAAATTGAAAAAAAATTATATAAAAGGGTCAAGTATAAGAAAGGAAATCAAAAGAATAAATATCAAATTGAAAAACATAATATATCACAAATTAGAATTGAAGAACTAAATTGAAAAGAAACAAAACTCTTATTAAAGAGTCAATGACAAAAATAAAAAATAAAAAAAATACCAAGTCACAAATATTAAAAAACAAAGAAGAGGAATCAACAATTTTTAGGGGAGGAGAGAGAAAAGAAAAAAAAAATCCACTAAAGACAAACTATTCACTTGTTGATGACATGTGCCACACTAGTAGAAAGAAAATGCAACAACGCTTTTAACTCCATGATAGATGATCAGGTTTAACCACAAAGAGATGCCACATGCACTGCTCAAAGTGCATAAACACCTTCCACGCGCCAACAACTTTTTAAAATTTAATATTATTTTATTTTGAGAAAATAGAAAAATAACAAAGTAACCAACATGAAAAGATATAAATATCTCTCGATAAAAAGTTGTAATTGTATTGATTTAAAAGGTATTTTAGTAATTTAGCCAAAATCTAAAACAAAAAAAACCAATAATACCCTTTGACCTATCTAAGGCATATAATTTTTTTTTGTCTCCAAAAATAATTTAGTATTTTCACTATTCATATAAAAACAAAATGACCCCAATATCCTTCTAAATAAAGCCATTTGTTATTTGAATGAGAGGTGAATTAGTAATTTTACTATTATAGTTAATGATAAAATATTTCTAGAGCTACAATAAAAACATTAATAAAACCCCTCTTTTCCTTGTTTTTGTTTTTTTATTAATATGAGGTTAGCAGAGCTTTTTGTTTTTGTTTTTTATTTTCAGAGAAATTTTAACATACGTGTGATTACCATATTGTTAATGATAATCAGGTACATCGCATCAGACTGTGATGCGGTTTCCATCATCCATGATGCTCAAGGATACGCCAAAACACCAGAAGATGCTGTGGTTGCTGTGCTCAAAGCTGGTATGAGACCTATTTTTTTGTTTGTGTCATCAGTAGGCAAATACACTAAAATGATTCACTGTAGCCAAAATTCACTATAATAGTGTGCTGACATGCATGGTCTCGGCAAAAAAATAATAATTGAAAGGTAATGTATACCATTGTTTTTTTTTTTTTACTTTTTAATTTCAGTATTTATTCTTTTAATTTTTTTTTGTTTTTTTTTCATTTATTAAAATCTTTTTTCTTTTCAATTTAGTCCTTTAATTACAATTTTTCATGTATTTTTTTAATTTCAGTCCTTTTTTTTTAATTTCTTATTTTATTCTTATTTTTTTTATTAAAGTTTTTTTTTCAATTTAATTTTTTAATTGCAATTTCTCATATGTTTGTTTCTCATTTTGGTTCTCATTTTTTTATTTTTAATTTTTTTTTTGGAACTTTTGTTGAAGTTTTTTTTTCTTTTAATTTCATTCTTCAATTATTTTTTTTGTTTTATTTTTAATTTGACCTTCATTCTTTTGATTTTTTTTTATTAAAGCTATTTTTCAATTTAATATAACCTTTCAATTAAAATTTTTTATCCCTATGATTAATGTTTTTTCTCACCCTTATTTTTTAGATCTTTTTGTGTAATTTTTTTTCCTGATTTCATCTATCAACATTTAATTAATTTGTTGGAGATTCGACTTCATACTATCTTATCATTTTGTATTGTTTTTTTTTAATATTGATTTTTGTAATTATCTTCCAGTTTTTTTTATAAATACATATTTGTGGTTTTAATTTGTACAATTGAGTTCTTATGATTTGTTGTGTTAAGCATAGGTCCCCCCTTCTATAATCAATTCGATTTTTCATAAATTTTGATTAGGGAAAGGGCACATGCTGACTCTCTATTGGTTCCAATTTTAAAGAAAAAAATGATTCAAATTTTGAAAAATAATAATAATAAAAAATTATTGTTAAAAGTTTTGCAAAATTTTTATTTGCTTACAACTAGAGATTATTTTTCATTTTTTTTATTTTGAAACTTCTTTACTTTATTTTATAAATAAAAATAATAATTTTTATTAACTTTTTTTTTAAGTGTTACTTTAATTTTTTTTTACTTCATTAATGAAGGATAAAATCATGGAGTTATTGATTGAACATACTTGATTCAGTTTTTTATATTTTCATAGGCATGATTTTATAATTTTTACATAAAATTTGTTTCTTTCCTAGTATTTTTCTTTGGCTTTTGAAACTAAATAAAAAAAATAAACTAGAAAAATAAAAAAATTGTGAAAAAAAATAAAAACAATCCAGCATAAACTAATATAACATTGACAATAAAAAATAATATTTTATTTATTTTGTCTTTTTAAAATAAAGTACAAAAAAATTAATTTGAAAAAAAAATTCAATTTTTTTCATCTGTGGTAATGTATAGCTTTATTTTACATTTTGTCGTTGAGCTCTGTTTAACATACACATGCATGCAGGCATGGATGTCAACTGTGGATCATACTTGCAGCAACACACCAAAGCAGCCGTGGACCAAAAAAAATTAACTATATCTGAAATAGACAGAGCCCTTCATAACCTCTTCTCTGTAAGAATGAGGTTAGGCCTTTTCAATGGGAATCCTACTGGCCAGCAATTTGGGAACATTGGTCCTGACCAAGTCTGCTCCCAAGAAAACCAGATACTAGCCCTCGATGCAGCCCGTAATGGCATTGTCCTTTTGAAGAACTCCGCAGGACTCCTCCCACTTTCAAAATCCAAAACCATGTCCCTGGCTGTTATTGGCCCCAATGCCAATTCTGTGCAAACACTTCTCGGAAACTATGCAGGCCCTCCATGCAAACTTGTCACGCCACTGCAAGCGTTGCAGAGCTATATTAAACACACTATTCCTTACCCAGGTTGTGACTCAGTTCAATGCTCTTCAGCTTCAATTGTTGGGGCCGTGAATGTAGCAAAAGGGGCGGATCATGTGGTATTGATAATGGGTCTGGACGATACTCAAGAGAAGGAGGGACTTGATCGCAGAGACTTGGTGCTACCTGGGAAGCAACAAGAACTGATTATCAGTGTTGCAAAAGCAGCAAAGAATCCAGTTGTTCTAGTGCTTCTTTCTGGAGGTCCTGTTGATATATCTTTCGCCAAAAATGATAAAAATATCGGAAGCATTTTGTGGGCTGGTTATCCTGGTGAAGCTGGTGCAATTGCTCTTGCAGAAATCATCTTTGGTGACCATAATCCAGGTGATATATGCTTCTTTATTTGTGCTCAAGTGGATGAGAAATGGGCTGTCCCAACATATATATATATATATATCAACATTTTGTAGTTCTAATGCTGAACTATACGTTGCAATGCAGGAGGGAAGCTACCGATGACTTGGTATCCACAAGAATTTGTCAAAGTTCCAATGACAGATATGAGGATGCGACCTGAAACTTCTTCAGGCTATCCTGGACGTACATACAGATTCTACAAAGGGCCAACGGTTTTTGAGTTTGGTTATGGCCTCAGCTACTCGAAATATACTTATGAACTAAGAGCTGTCTCCCAAAACAAACTCTACTTGAATCAATCCTCAACAATGCATAAAATCAACAACTTCGACTCGGTTCTGTCCCTATTGGTTTCTGAATTGGGCACGGAATTCTGTGAGCACAACAAATTCCCTGTTAGAATTGAAGTAAAGAACCATGGTGAGATGGCGGGCAAGCATCCAGTTTTACTATTTGCGAGGCAGACGAAACAAGGAAATGGTAGGCCAAGGAAACAGCTGGTTGGATTCCATAGTGTGCAATTAAGTGCAGGGGAAAGAGCTGAAATTGAATTTGAAGTGAGCCCTTGTGAACACCTTAGTAGAACTAATGAAGATGGCCTGATGGTGATGGAGGAAGGAACACATTTCTTAGTTGTAGAAGGTCAAGAGTACCCGATTTCCATTGTAATTTGATATGGAGAATCCATTCTTCAAAACTGAAAAACCAGTATTTGAAAGTATTGTGATGGTAGTACCATGTCAATGAACCCAGAGAATGTGGCACGGGGTGTTGGAAAATTTGTTTAATAACATGGTTAATTAACATATTTGAGGTTAAATTAGAAATGAGGTTTATTGGGTTATAAATTTAAAAATTTGTTGGGATTTAATGTTTAATAAATAACATCAAATGAAAAATTGATTTCATTGGAGAAATCCAAAACTTTTTATCTCACCCAGAAAAAAAAACAAAACCTTATTGATATTTATAAAGTAGAAAGTTAAGAAGTTAAAATTGATCCAAAAAGCACCCAAACTTTTAAAAGAAAGATTGATAAAAGTCCTATAGCTAAATCATAACCAATTTTGCAATACATGAATACAATAGAAGCAATTAGAAGATTAAAATATCATAATCTTATATTTAAAATGAAAAGATAAAATATATTGTCATTGATATAGTTTTACCATAAAAACACAAAAATCCTCATAATTCAACAAATATGTTTATCACAATCTTCCAAGAAGTAGCATGGATATCATAAATTATTAAAATCTTATAGCTAATGGGAGATTGATAAAAGTCTTACAGCTAAATGAAAATATTCAGGAAATCCTACAGCTAGACAAAATTGAAGATCCTACAACTAAAATAGTTGTCATGTCAAACTAATTTTGAGGAGCATATGGAGAACTTGTAAACATACTAAAATTAAAAATAAAAGTCATATAATCACATTATGACATTAACAAATCATACATATATTTAAATTACACTCACAACTCCCACTTACTTGCATCACACTAAGTCCTACATTACATTCTATTCTTAAAAATATTAAGAAAACACTTTTCAATATTCTTTTAACAATCCAGACACTTGTTACTCATAAATACATGTGCTTTTACATCATTACACATAATTTTTAGACTTTTAACGTTTCAACTTATGAAATGCTAACAAATAAGCTAATTTCATGTGCTCACACATATTATGTTTTTTTTCCACATAATAACCATCCATATTTCTTAAACAATCCAAAAAATTTAAGTAAAAATCAAGAAAAGACCAAAACACAAAATTAGGCTACCACAAAACATTAGCCAAAACAGTCTCACTGTTTTGAGAAACGGTCTAACCATTTTTCAAGCCGGTTTAGTCTTTTCTCAAAACTGCTAGCCCGTTTCTGCTACTGGAAAATTTCCCCTTGTGTTTTTTTTGTTTTGGCTAAAATCTTCACCTTTGCAACCAACTTAGGTTTTACCTTCAAGATCAATCCTTAAATCATACAAGTTACATACATAACACTCCAAGTGATGAATTTTTAAATGAATTACACTCAATTTCCACAATTTCTAACATTCAAGAACTCAAGGAACTCATCTTTCCTCCTAGATTCTCATACATAACTCAATTTAATTGCATTCCTATTCCTGGTGTTACACAATCATAATCATACATAAGATCATACAAAGACTACACCTAAAACTTTCCCTTAATTAGCTGAACTTAATTAGAGTTTTCACCCTTGGATTTCTCTTTAATTTATGGTCTAATTCTCCTAATTACTTCTTATTACATCATTATTTCAGGAAATCTCTATAAAATACAATACATTTTCCCTAATCTACATGAACCCTAATTTTACAGATAAAATTAAGGCTTTTCCCTTCATTTTTCAAAATTAAGTAGAAGAATAAGAACGTTAAGACACCTTACCAAATAATCATGAATTTATAAGATTACTTATATAATACTTTCTTGATTGATTTCCCCTTCTTCTTTAATTCTTTGAGCTTTTCCTTAATTTCCTTGAATACCCTATTATTTTTTTTATTTCTTGTGTACTTAATTTCCTTTTCTACTAATCCCTCTTTGTGTTTCTCTTAGTTTTTTTTATGCTGATGTGTTCTCTCTCAAAAATCAAAAGGTCACAGAGAGTTCTTCCCTTTCTTCCCCCCTTTTATTTTTTAAAGTGACAACTCCTCTATTTTCCAAGAGAAAAAAGTTAATTTTTTATCTTTTTTTTTAAGAGAGCTTATTTCATTGTAAACCTTAATCTTCCCACTTCCAAATTGGGGTCCTTCCCTCCTAGGTCAATCCTAGTATTCAACCTTAATTCCTTTTTCTTTATACAATTTTTGTCATTTTTTTTATTATTAGAGATTTTACAAATCTTTTCTCTTTTATTTTTTTTGTATTAGATGAAACCCTATAGAGAAAAAAACCAAGAAAAATAAGAAAACAAAACCTAGATATGGTAAGATCTAAAGAAAATTACTTGTAACAACAAAAATTAAAGAGAAATAACCTGAAATTAGCTGTGCTCTGATACCAAATTAAAGCAGAATTGTCTTTTAGATTGCTAATTTGCGACGTGAAGAAAAGTTTGCAACTAGACCCAATAAAAACCTTGTCTTGAGAACCAAAGTTATATGAAATTGATCACCCCTATCCTATGTCTATAACAATACAAGAACGAAACCATCTAGGTGGTGGCCTAGTGGTAAGAGCTTGGGATCAAGAGGTTTGCTCCCTCTATGGTCTCAGGTTCGAGCCCTGTGGTTGCTCATATGATGGCCACTGGAGGCTTACATGGTCGTTAACTTCAGGGCCCGTGGGATTATTCGAGGTGCGCGCAAGCTGACCCGGACACCCACGTTAAACTAAAAAAAAAAAAAACAATACATGAACGAGAAGTATATACAAATCACAACAAAGTTGATCAATCATTCGAAGAATTTGCAAGTTCAATCAAGAACTTAATACGAGAATCACTCAATCACATAAGGAGAAATAAAGCACACAATATGCGACAACTTTAAAAAAAATATCATAAACTAAAAAATAATGTTAACAATTGGTTTATATAGTAGAAAGTTAACCCCCTAACTTGACTTAATGGACCCAAATTTGATAAATAGGTCTTAACACATTAAATTACCAAAATAATGAAAATAACAAAATAAAACCTAACCTAAACAAAAATTTAAATGACTTAGGCCTTAAAATAAACTAAAACAAAAATAAATAATAGCCCAACTAATTAAAACAAGAACAAAGTCGAATTTCATAATTTGTTGGCAGAATCAAAGCTTAACTTCAAATAAATGGTTCTCCATATTCTTGATGAATTAGAAGGCTACCATATATAACTAGAAAGCTATGGATGTCTACTTTCCAATACAACTGAAATTGTACCAAAATTTATTTTGTAGCTTCAGTTATGGCCAAAACAGTAGCTAAAGGTCAAAACTAGCAAATTAAAATTTTCTTATTCCAATCTTTCTATTATGTTTGGATGCTCCCCTACGAGCCTTCTTGACACATAAATCAAATTAATCAAGGCTTGTTCTTCATTATTTGATATCTTCTTGAAGTCCATCTTAGCTTATGTATCTTGAAGAAGTCAATTAAATGCCTCATTGAACCTCTTTACTTTAAATCTTGTGACCGGAGCCAATGGAATCTTTAATGGATCTCTTTGTGTTGAAGTTAGGATCACATAATGAAGTGGAGAGAATTTTTTAACATATGGAGGTCCTAGAGTATATGAGGGAGAAACCAATCACCATCATATTAAAGAAGAAATATTCTACTTAATGGGAATAACTAAAATGGACTTAGAAAGAGAAGAGGAAAATCAAAGATTAGTAACTCAGAAAAGATAAGGAAGAAGATGAAAGATATCATTTTTTTTTCTTTTGGGTACACTCAAACCCTATACCAATGACTCCCCGTATTAAGGTAAGGGGCAAGGTCTATTAATAAGTATATCGATGAGTTATATGAATTGGTAGCCAAGAATGACCTGTCATGAATGAAAGAGCAATTGGTGGCACAATACTCGAGTGGATTACGGAAGTCCTTATAAGACGTGTTTTGTCAGTAGTTATTATGGTCAATTTTAGAAGCTTATTAGAGAGTCGTAGAGAAACAACAAAATAGAAAAACCAATAGGTTTTTGGAATATCCAGATTAACAAGTTTGAAATTGATCAGAATATCAAGAGTGCACGTACCAACAATCAGTGAACAACCAGTCAACCTAAACCTACTCTTTAACAAATTATAGGTTAGATTTTTGGTTTTAGTTCTTGATCTTAATGTTATATATGTTATAAGAAGGAGTATTATTATATTGAATTCTATAAGTCAGAGATTCGTCCAAGTAAGATATGTTGATAAAAGAAGAATCTAGGAAGGAAAATGTAGTGAAATGAGATTGTATGTGAAGATAGTGGTGCTATATTAGTCATTTGAAAGAATTTATTAACTCTGAAGTGTAATTTAGTTTAAGATCGGTTGTCCACTAGCATTTTTCATTCGATGTTCACCATCATAGATAAGGTGTGCAATTTAATTATCAACAATGCAGTTGTAAGAATATACTGTTAGCAGAGGTAGTAAAAAAATCATAACTCAAAATAGATAGTCATCTTAGGCCATATAAATTGACCTAGATAAAGTGAGACGGTGTGGTAATTGTGGATAAACGATATCTTATTTTATTTTCCATAGGCAAAAGGTATTATAATAATGTATGGTGTAATGTAGTTTCATGGGGTGTATGGAAAAACCATTTTTGAAGTTGGAGACTTGGTATAGGCAATTCTAACTCATGATTGATTTCTTATGGAAAATTATAAAAAGCATAGAGAGAGAAACTTGGTCCTTGTGAGGTGCTACAAAAGATAAACGATAATGCTTATTGACTTTTTTTTTCTAGTTATTTGAAGACTTTTGATGTTTTCAATGTTCAACATTTGCCTTCTTGTCTAATAGATGACCAAAACTCAATGATGAATTCTCTTCAACTTGTGAAGATTAAAGCAGGAGGTATCGGTAAATTAGATACGAATTTATTATATTTGGACCATATACATAATCTAGCATAAATATATTTAGACTAGATGGACAAGTCCAAGCCCAAGAAAAAAAAAACATGTTCGTACTAAATGACTTGTTTGATGGAAAGACTTATAACTTTTGATTTGATCTTTGAATCAGACTAAAATTCAATTAGGAGATTCTTTAAGTCTAGTTTTATAGGATGTTGATTCGCTTTAACTAGATATGATCGAGAAGGCCTTCAAATTAGGTCTATAAATTGTGTAGGAAATAAAATATGTTTACAGTTTTTATTTTCTTGTTGCATTGATTTTCGCAGCAACCAAACATGGAAGCGAAACAGGCGCATTTTATGAGAGAGAGCGACATTACTTGAGAAGAGAGTCTATCTAGTGTAGTAGAGGGAGTAAACCACCTTTTGGCATGGACACTATATAGTTCATAAATAACTACAAAAATTAATTTTTATAATATTCAAGTATATATCAAACAACTTTTGAAAAACAATTATTTTTTACAGGCCACGTTAAGTATTCGTCTTTATTCAGGCACCGTAACAACTCGTAAAGTAATGCGTAGAGCAGATATAGTTTTTCTTGAGCAAAAAAAATTGATAAATCGAGAAAATTAAAAAAAATTTAATTAAAAAAACTGAATTAAAAAAAAATCGATTAACCCCCCCCCCCCCTACAGAGAGACACACGCCTTCTTCCAGTCTTTATTCTTCAATTTGTATCTCCACTCTTCAGATCTAGCATCTCAAGCTCTCATCAACACTCCCAAACCTCAGCACTCGGCAGTA
>Ga0307518_10000279_pt1 | contig 38668 bp, 43 predicted proteins | sample 25_EM_MG_FD_203889 | JGI IMG/M metagenome (GOLD analysis project Ga0307518, IMG submission 203889) | Populus trichocarpa ectomycorrhiza microbial communities from riparian zone in the Pacific Northwest, United States - 25_EM | ecosystem: Host-associated > Plants > Roots > Unclassified | place... | reverse complement strand
TGCTACGAACTATTCAAGAAGCAATATCCTGCTACATGGCAAGAAATACTCACCAAATTTAAGGAAAGCACGCAGTATACTGAAATAGGGAAGACCATTGCCCAATGGCAGCAGTTATTCAACAAATCTGTCAAGCAATTCACCCAGTCAGTAAGCTTCTATACCACAGGAGTCTGAGCACCTCTAATCATGATCCAGTTTGCAGGTCTGTTGAAAGCTCATGGTATCAAAGCAGCCTTTGTAATGGCAGGCAGTATTGTGAACCAAGATGCCTCCCTAGGATATGTTGTGTACACCACACCCGGCACAGAGGATGTAAGTTCACGTGTATCCCTCCATAATGGACTTATACCTATCTGGCCGTGCACAGTTTTTCATGGAGTGCTGTTGTGCGGATGACGATGCAATCATAGGCCACTTCAAGGCTCACATATAGTAAGTATCACCCATGCTCTACTTCTCATTCTCACATTTTGTTGGTATCGTCAGTAACTGGTCATCTCTTGCATGTGTAACAGAGGTGTTGCACACAGACAACATAGACATCAAAGGAAAGGGAAAAAGAAAGGAAACTGACAGGGGGCACGATGTTGTCGACCTAACATCTGATCACAATGACCCAGTGCCAGACAATGGGAGCAATGAACATGAGGATCATAATTTGGTGAAGAAGCTCCTTGGCACAATGCTTGGTTTGCTATATTATTTTATGCAACTGATGTGGCTCTGATGAGGTTTCAGAGAGCCATGGTCAGACATGGGCCTCTGGGAAATTGTTTCCCTGGAAGCAACTTCCACAGAAACTCAGCCAGCATGCACTCATCTGTGTAAACTGGCCAATGTCATGCACCAAACAGGTTTGGTACAGTGAACATGGGAGATAACATCAATATCAAATGATCCTAATGTGAAGGATGAGCATGATGGAGCCTCATTGTAGCCATCTATCACACAAGAAGACTATCCTGATGCAAGAGACGACTGCTGACATCTAGCAGTCATCACTCGCACAAGAACTGCCAAGAAGCAGAAGAAACTGAAGGAATAACATCCATTATGGTATGAGAAAGGAATGCAATCTACTGCAGTCCAACTCCCATACCAGAACAAGCAAAGAAGCTGAAGAATTCATCAGCAAAACAGCACTTTTGACACCCCAAGTTTTGACATATCACATGAGCAATTCAGTTTCTACAGTCAAACCCAGTATGTAAAAAGCTTGTTTTTGATACAAAGAAGGTTCAGTGAAATTTTTAGGTAAGGTTTATAGGCCAGTTTTTTTGTCCATTTTCTGTACAGCTCTGTATTACTGGGTACCTTGCTATAATCTTCTGTAATCAGCTGTACAGACTGTACAGGGCATGGGTCAGTTTGCTGATGTTGATGGAGAAACGAAGGAAAGAAGAGAAGAAACGACGTTAGTGCTCAAATGTCATTTTTAGGCGCCCAGTGCCGGCATTCTGATATTTTGAATAGCTCCACCGTTTCCAAAGCTATCAGGCATGTGACTATACTGTCAGAGAGCCTAGAGCATGGTCTATCTGCCTGTCAAGTGTTGAAGTTGCACGTGCACCCAGCATAAACCGTTGACAAAGTGTGCACAAGACTGCGACCCATATTAGTGTAGACTTAGTAATAGTCCTCTTTAGAGTAGATGTTACATGTCACATGTCATGCATCACAGTCACGCGGCACAATGTTTGTTGTATATAAACAGTGTTCATCACTTATATAATATAACAGCTCTTGACCAGCTACCACTATCATCTCAGGTTGTGCACTCCACCCAACAGGTGAGTTGGAGTAGCAGTTCCTCTATGTATATAGGTATTGCTTCAACAGGTTATGAGCCCTGTGAGCACACTGTGTGCAGCAATGCACCAGACAGCGCTCCAGCTCCCTGAGCATCGCTTTAACTAGCTTGACGCTGTGGAACACAGTGAGCTCCTAGTTGAGCCCCTGCACAGCCACAAGGTGAAGTTTGTCGATGATTTGCGCCAGGCAGTGAGCTCCTTAGTTGAGCACCTGCACAAGTGAAGTTCGTCGATGACTTGCGCTGGCTGACCCTAGTCATGAGTTAGCTGTTGACAGAAGTGCTTTCACTAGCACTCAGGTGTTTCTTCTTTTCTTGTCTGTCCATTGTCGCATTCACTTGCTGACTCCGTTGACCCAACAGAATTCACCATGTCCAGTGCTCTTGACAAGATGGTCCCTGTGTTCACTGGCTCCAACTGGCAGCAGTGGCACACCTCTATGCAGGCCTACCTTCGGACACAAGGCCAATGGTTTGTTTATTCAACTACTCAGCCCGCCGATGGTCACAATGACTGAAACAACTGGGATGACAACACTGATAGAGCGCTCAGTAACATCACCCTGCGCCTCACCCCCTCCATCCAGGTCGCTATCGCTGACCTTACTACCGTTAAGGAGGTGTGGGACTACCTCAAGAAGAGTTTCGGTGCCCCCAGTATCGGTTCTGCCTATGCTGAGCTTAGCAAGCTCCTTTCGACTACCATCCCTGCTGGCTCCCATCCCGCTCCGGCGATTACCAAGATGCTGAGCCACTTCACGTATCTCAAAGATGCTGGCTTCGATTTCCCTGCCCCCATGCAGACCATGATTATCCTCTGCAAGCTCCCTCCTACTATGGAGGTCATAGCTCAGATTCTCAGCCAAACATCGCCTGATGAGATCAAGAATCTCAAGCCTGAAGGTATCGTGAAGGCCGCCATGCTCTCCTTTGAGCAGAAAGGCGCCACTCATGGCGGCGGTAAGGGCCCACAAGCCAACAAGCTTAGTGCTGTGAAGCACAAGCCAGCTGACCCCAAGTTTGCCCAGCAGCAGCAGCAAGGCAGGTCCAATGGTGGTGCGAGCGGAAATGCTCCTGCCCAAGGACAAGGAGGCCGCACATGCCATGGCGGAAAGAAGGCTTACGCTCATCACGAGAACGCCCAGCAGGCCGCCTTTGCTACCTATGTCCACTATGATGGACCTGAGCCAACCGTCGACCCTCATGCCCTGGCCCACACCCCTGGTGCTGCCCACTATGGCCCCCCCACTTTTGATAATACTATCAAGGCCTTCAATCTGGCACACCGTCTGGGGGTAGAGCCCTCCTGCCAAACCATCCGCACCTTTGACCACATCATGTTGACGGCTAGTGCAAGCCTGGACCAGCCCGAGGCTGGTCCGTCGTCGCTGAAGCGCCCTCGTCTCAAGGAGCACATCACCATGTACAAGGAGGATGACATCTCCCTTGAGGATGATGAGCCCTTCACTCACGAACCGTTCGCTGACAATGAGTTTGATGAAATCAACACGATGGTCCTCGACCGTTACAACACGACATCGATGGCGATGGATGTGGAGGCCAGCCTTTTCAGGCAAGTACCTTCTGCACATGTGCTGATTGACACTGACACACTCCCTTTACATGTGCATTATACACCTGCACTGTATATAGCGAGTAGTCACTACAATATGTCATGTCGTATCTTGAGTAAAGCATATATCTGTTTGTGTTTGAATAATGCACACTGTGCTGGCTGTAAGGGAAAAATGGTCAATGATAGTGAACTATCTGGTGCTTTCTGGCTACTAGACTCTGGCACATCCCGCCACTTTACTGGTGACATAGGTGATTTCACCTCCTACAATGCGCTAAAGCAAGCACACTACGCCAAAACGGCTAATGGTGTAGCACTGATTGCTGGCATTGGCACGGTATTACTCCGGTGCCTAGACCACAACTCTGGGGATGAGAAAGTTATTACACTCACCCAAGTGCTCCATATGCCAGGCACTACTGCGCGCTGTGAGTCAAAGTGTGGATTTGGGTCAGAACAATAACCCAAACACAACACCAACAAAGGACTACGAAAAAGTGCAAGTGGTGGTTTACCTCTGCGGTGTCCAGAGGTTAGCCCGGGCCAGAGTTGTGACCGATTGGATTCAACGACAAGGACAACGAGCGTTGATCCCTTGCGTAGGTTCCGGTCAGGTGGAGACAGAGACAGAGACAGACAAGGGGACAGGAGTAGTAACTTAGATGATTTCAGACTGAGGTGTACAAGATAAACTAGAGGGTACTTATACTAAGTAGAAACTAGGGTTGAGTACATACGGTGACAAGTAAACAACCTAATAGCGGACAAGGAATGGCCGGAGTTAGGACTAGGTCAGGTCCGGTGAAAATGCTACAAGGTATAGGATATATCGAGTTCACGGAGAACTCACGTCAAGGCAGGGTAGACGGCAAGGTGTGGTAACGAGCAAATGGAGCATAGACCAAGGGATGTACTTAACGGAAAGGTATCAGCGCGAGCGCGACCGGAGTAAGTGGTGAGCGACCAGAGTAGAGTTGCAGAGCTGTGATGCAACCGGAGTAACTGGATAAGATCCAGAGTTGGACATGGTTGTAACAGTGGGGAGGGTTGCTGAGTTGGTTGTGGGGCTGTTGCTGTCGTCATCGGTGGCGAGAACTGTTGTCGTTAGCATTGTTGTACTGCAGTGGGGCTGGTTGTTAGAGGATCCCTGATAATGAAAGTACAGCTCAGCAATGCAAGGTGGTGCAAGGAGTAAAAAGTGGACGTACACCACGGAAGAAGAGCTCAGCGTTGGTGATAGAGATCTAGCACTGGGAATAAAAGTCACATCACCACCTCTCAATGATGGGCAGAGCAGTTTAGGGACCCACCGGCAAACTTGTCGCTCATCATGGTAGTACGTTCCAAAAGATGGGAGTGGAGATAGAAGACATCCCCAGGTGGGCTCCACAACCAGGACGATGGAGTACTAGGAGGGTCATTTGATGGCAGTTGGTGTTGTTGGTCAGAGGCGTCATCTTGAAACTTCAACACACAGCCACTGATGTAATCACAACATACCTAAGTATTCCCCGATTAGTACTTCTACATACGATGCCTAATATAAATACCAAAAACCTACAATGAGCTGGAAACAAATAATGCGAGGAGTAAGCAATTAGCAAAGTGGACTCAAGGCCACATGGGTACCGGTAAATGTCCAAGTGAAGTGCATGCATGTGTGAAAGAGAACCAACTATACTACGAGAATGATGAAAAAATCTGAATGAAGTGCGTGCGTGCAAGGGAATCCAGACGAGAAAGGGGTTCGAAGTGCATGCGTACCAGCGTGCAAGAGAATCGAGATGGGACTGATGCAAAAATGGGAGAAAATGAACCGTGTCCATGCCAGAGAACTGATGCGACCGAAATGTAATAAAGGGTACCATTTCCAATTGTCTTTATGTCCCAGCCATTGTTTGCAACATGTGTCCGAGAGCGTTGATACTATCAGCTAGAGTGGAATGAGCTATGCAAACTAATGATATCAGAAAGTGCAATGGTAAGTATGAAGATGCAGCATGGGCGAAGGCGCTCCGCACCCTCCAGCCACAGATAGGCAAGAGCCTGGATAACATGCGGGTATTGGGAGTGGTGACCCATACCCGTACCCACGATATACCCATACCCGCACAATGGGTACAGGTTTCAGCGCAGGCATTAACTTGTGGGTCCAGGTCAGCGCACAGGTCAGTAAATAAACACTGACCTGGATGCCTCGACGGTGTTCAACATCAGGGAGATAGTTTGTGGAGGTGACAGTGATGGAACAGGCACAAGTCAAGCGGTCAGACACGTTGAGGGGGCGAGTGTCGCAGATGTGTCCATGGCGATGCGAGTAACTTGAAAACGGGCTCAGGAGCTGCCCAGGCATGCAGAGGGCATGCATACATGCGCACAGTGTTGCCAAGGAGTCGAGAAGACCTGCAAAAGTGTCAACAACTACAGACTTACCTGCCAGATGCACAGTACCACGCATGGGAGAACCAGAAAGGCCCAAGGTCCTAATGGACGCATCAGACACGCGTGTGCGCACGCACAGCGAGCATTGTGAGCAACTCGATAGACCTGAGAACATGTCAGCAACTCCAGACCTATCTGCCAGAGGTGCAGAACCGCACGTGGGCAAGCCAGAATGGCTCGAAAGCCAAATGGACACATCAAACGCATGTACACATGCACAGAGGGTTGTGAACGACTCGAGAAGGTCTGAAAACGAACCAGAACGCATCAGCACACCCCAAAATGGCTGGATGAAATCAAACTTACCTGGCAGAAAGCCAGAACTGCGCTCAGAAGAGCCAGAGGCTCGGAATGACATGGATGCATCGGGCACGCACACACGCGCACAGAGCTCGAATCGACACCATAACGGCTGAAAAACCCATGGAAGAAGTCAGAAAAACCCCAAAGAAGCCAGAACCGCCAAACTCACCTATAGGCCCAAAGATAAGGTGCCAAGGCGAGGCAGATGGCTCTGGAAACCGTGCGGATGCGTCAACCGTATGGGCAGACATGCAGAGCGTTGAAACAAACCCGAAACCAACTAAAGATGCGAGCAAAAACGTCAGAACAAGTCAATTGAGGCCAAGGACCCAAAGCTAGCACTTGTCACATCCATGCCAACTCCGATACATCTCCTCTTCGCTCCGACATCTCTCCTACCAACTCCAATGTATCTCCTATTTGCTCCAACGTATCTCCTATTTGCTCCGATGCATCTCCTACCAACTCCAACATATCTCCTATTAGCTCCGATGTATCTCCTATTAGCTCCGACGTATCTCCTATTAACTCCGACATATCTCCTCCGAACTCCTACTCTGTTCCTCCGGTCCATCCGGCCCGCTTCTGTCATACCTTCAGGTACATACCCTGTTTCCTTCCTGTCACTTACTTGTCACCCTGTTGCTACTTATTCCTTCCATGTGTTTACCCTTTTCATGTGCTTCTTCCTCTCATGTGTTTCTCCTACTCTGCCTTTCACATGTCTTGTGTTTATCACAAGGATCCTGTCCTTTCAGTTAGTATATAAGTCTCTGTGTATCTCCTCGTACCTTAGTACGAATATCAACAAAGCCCCATCCTCATCTTGCTTCTGCCTGACTCTAAGTTCCTCCTCCGACTCAACTCCTACTCCTACTCCTCCGTCGTAACTCCGCTCCTCCGAAATACGAGGGCTGAGCCTGTCCAAGGGCACAGCACATAAGCTGAAGCCAACGCCCTTACCCCCTATGTCTTCCTTCCTCTTCTTCAGGTGCTGAACTCCTCCCCTGTAGGACTTGTCCTCCTCTACATTGGACTTGCATCTCCTCCTTTCGGAGTTGCACCTCCTCCCGTTGGACTTGTCCCCTTTTTCATCGGAGTAGCACCCAGAAGCAAGGTGGAGATCGTAGGTGCTTGACAGTATATTCATACTCATCTTGCACAGGCTCTACTCAACCCTACCATGTCTTGTACGATTCAAACCTGCGCTCAAGCTCGTTCTGCTGAGCGAGACCAGGCTCTGAATGCTTTAACCAGTACTCGGAGACCTCTCCCTTTCGCTGCTGACTTTCAGTCATTCTCCGCTCGTGGCCCACTTCCCTCTGCTTCTGCTCATATTGTTGAGCTTCCTGAGGATGCTCCTCCCGATGATGATGATGAAGGTCCACCTCTGCCAGGTGATGATGATCCTGGAGATGACCCTGGTAATCAAGATGATTATGGGGAAGGTCTGCATACTCCAGTCAGATCTCCTCCCACAACTCCGCTTCTGCCAGATGTGCTCCTACTTGGAAATCTTGTCACTGCAATTGAAGGACTTGCCTCTCGGACTCAGGACTCCTCTTCCCGTGCTAAATGCAGGGAACCCGATACCTTTGATGGCTCCAATTCTAAGAAACTCCGTGAGTTCTTGGTTCAATGCGAACTGAACTTCCAGAATCGTCCAAACTCCTTCCGCTCCAATCGAGCCAAAGTTGCTTTTGCTCAGTCCTACCTCAAAGGCGCTGCGCTTGCTTGGTTCGAACCTGATCTCCTCAACTCCGACAATCCAGATCTCCGCCCACTATGGATGGATGACTATAAGGAGTTTATTGTCAAACTCCAGACCAATTTTGGACCACCTGATCCTGTCGGAGATGCGGAGCACCAACTGGACCACTTGTCCATGAAGGACCACCATAGAGTTAATAAGTATCTTGTGGAGTTTAACCGCTATGCCTCCCAGGTCAAAGGATATGGTGAAGGCGCACTCCGCCACATGTTCTATAATGGACTTCCAGATCAGATTAAGGATGAAGTCTCTCGTGTGGGCAAACCTCATACTCTCTTTGAGCTCCGCACTCTTGCGCAGACCATTGATGCTCGCTACTGGGAGTGAAAAACTGAATGCACTCGTCAAGAGAAGTCTGCACGCAACTCCTCCAACAAGTCAAAGCAGTCCTCTTCCTCTGGGAACACCTCTGCATCTGCTACATCCAACTCCACTTCTAAGGGCAAGGACAAGGATAAAGATAAGTCCTCTCAAAAGTCCTCCGCAAAGAACTCCTCCGCATCCGCTCCAGACCTCTCCAATGTCCTTGGGAAGGATGGGAAACTCACTCCTGCAGAGCGTTCAAGGCGCATCTCCAACTCCCTCTGTCTTTTCTGCGGAGATGCTGGCCATAATGCAAAGGATTGACCTAAGTCCACTTCGCGCGCTGCAAAGGCTCGTGCTGCTCAGGCGACAACTCCGACTACTTCTTCGGAGAAGTCTGCTGAGGCGAAAAAATAGTCCGCAGCTCCAGTACTCCTGTGCAGCCTGGAGACTGCATTGACTCCACCTGCACACCAAAGGAGCTCCAACTCAATGCATCTGCTCTTTCTGATTCCGACTCTCTGATACCCTCTGTCTCTGTCTTGACCTATGAACTCTCTTCTGTCTCCACTCTTGTCAATTCCGGTTCCACTCACTGTTTCATCGACTCCACTTTTGCCCTTCGGCATTCTATTCCACTCCGATCAATACCCCTGATTCTGCTCCGCTTTTTGGATGGAAAATGTGTTACCTACATTACCCAGGTCACTGACCTCACTATCCGTTTCTCCACTGGCAACATCACCTCCGACTCCTATTATGTTACTCCACTGGATTCTTCCTGTTCACTTGTTCTGGGACACAGCTGGCTCCACCACCACAATCCATTGATTGACTGGGCTGAGAGTAGCATCACGTTCCGTTCACCTGTTCAGAGTTTGCCAGCAAATCTTGGGCCCCAGCCGCCTGCCTCTTCGGAGCTGGTTGCGCCATCTCCTTCTGCTCCGGTTCCGACTCCGTCTGCTCCGATTGCAAATATTTCTGCTCCGTCATCACCAGGAACTGCTCCCCACATCTCCCCACATCTCCCTAGTCTCTGCTGCTGCATTTATGTGCACATGCAAACTGGAGGGCTCTGTGCAGTTCACCCTTCATCTCCGAGCTGGGGAGGCTAAGCTTCGTGCTGCCTCCACCAACTCTGATGCCCCTATTTCTGGTCTCTTGAGTGTTCCTCCCGAATACCATGACTTTGCTGATGTCTTTAGTAAAGCCAAGAGCACTCAACTACCTCCGCATCATGATTTTGATCTCAAGATTGACCTTGAGGATGGCTCCTCTCCTCCTCTCAGAACTATCTACTCCTTATCTCTGACTGAGCTTGAAGCACTCCGCACTTTCATAGATGAGCATCTCCACTATGGGTTCATTCATCCGACCAACTCCACCCATGCTGCTCCAGTCCTTTTTGTCAAGAAAAAGGATGGATCGCTCTGTCTTTGTGTGGACTTCCGCGGTCTCAATAAAATCACCAAAAAAGATTGTTATCCACTTCCGCTCATCTCCGACCTCCTTGATTCTCCCAGCCGTGCGACCATCTATACCAAGATCAATCTCCGACATGCATACCATTTGGTCCGCATCGCTCCGGGTGATGAATGGAAAACTGCCTTCCGCACTCGCTATGGCTCCTATGAATGGCTTGTTATGCCTTTCGGACTTACCAACGCTCCGGCTTCTTTCCAGCGCTTCGTCAATAGCATTTTTGCAGACATGCTGGATGTGTGCATGGTAGTCTATTTGGATGACATTCTGATCTACTCCCAGGATCCTGAACAACATGTTGCACATGTCCAAGAAGTCCTACTCCAACTCCAACAAAATGGCCTTTTCGCTAAACCTGAAAAGTGCAAGTTCCACTCTACCTCTGTGGAATACTTGGGCTACTGCCTATCTCTGCAGGGCCTCTCCATGTCTCCGGAGAAGGTCCAAGCTATTCAGGACTGGCCAGAACCCCGCAAAGTCAAGGACATCCAATCTTTCCTCGGATTTGCCAACTTCTACCATCACTTCATTCATAATTACTCCGACATTGTTGTTCCTCTCACCCATTTGACCTGCAAGGGATCTCCTTGGGATTTCTCCGATCAGTGTCGCTCCGCTTTCAACTCCCTGAAGGAGGCCTTTACCTCTGCTCTGATCCTTACTCATTGGGTCCCCGACGCTCCGCTCACCATTGAAACTGATGCCTCCAACTATGCTGTCGCTGGTATTCTCTCCATCACTTGCTCCAATGGTGAACTCCGACCAGTTGCGTTCTACTCCCGCACTATGACTCCTCCTGAGTTAAACTATGATACCCATGACAAGGAACTCCTTGCGATCTTTGAAGCCTTCCGCCACTGGCGTCATTACCTTGAGGGCTCTGCAACTCCGATTGATGTTGTTACGGACCACAAGAACTTGGAATATTTCTCCTCCTCCAAGGTCCTCACTCGCCGCCAGGCTCATTGGTCGGAGTTCCTCTCACAGTTCAACCTTTTGATCCGCTTCCGCCCTGGGCGTCTCGGTGCTAAACCAGATGCTTTAACTAGACGATGGGACGTCTACCCAAAAGGGGGGGATAGGGACTTCGCTCTAGTCAATCCTCAAAATCTCTGACCTGTCTTTTCGCAGGAACAGCTCACTTCATCCCTCCAAGCAACCCAACTCCTTGCTCCATGCCTCTGAGCTGCCATGGTCTTTGACCATGAGCAACTCTGCAAGGATATTCACTCCTCCCTCACCTCCGATCCCATTGCTTCTGCTCAACTCCCAACTCCTACTCAGCCTCACTGGTCCCTTGACTCTGATGGTTTCCTCCGTTTGGATGGTCGCATCTATGTCCCCAACTCCTCTGACCTCCAACTCCAAATTCTCCAATATAAACATGACCACCCTCTCTCTGGTCACTTCGGTCAGAATCGCACTCTGGAGTTAGTCTGACGTGAATACACTTGGCCACAGCTCCGCTCCTTTGTCAAGCAATATGTGAGCTCCTGTACTACTTGTGCTCGTGCTAAGACTCCACATCATCACCCCTATGGACCCCTCCGACAACTCCCTGTGCCAGAGCGACCTTGGAACTCCATCTCCATGGATTTCATTGAACACCTTCCCCTCTCCAGCAGATACTCCTCCATCCTTGTCGTCATTGACCGCCTCTCTAAGCAAGACATTTTCATTCCGACCCATGATACCATTACTTCGCCGGAGTTAGCAAAACTCTTTGTCACCCATGTCTTCTCCAAGCACAGAGTACCTTCCCATGTCACCTCCGACAGGGGTCCGGAGTTTGTCTCCCATTTTTTCCGCTCACTCGGAAAGGCTCTCGACATCCGACTGCACTTTACCTCTGGTTACCATCCTGAAGGTGATGGTCAGACTGAGCATGCTAACCAGACTCTGGAACAGTACCTCTGCATCTATTGCAACTACCAACAGGACAACTGGGCTGACCTCCTCCCACTTGCGGAATTCGCTTATAACAATGCTCCGAGCGCTACCACTGGTGTCTCTCCTTTCTTTGCCAAAAAAGGCTACCATCCCTTGATCACCATCAACTCCGATGCTCTGCTGTCTTCGGAACGTGCTCACTCCTATGTGACTGATCTTGCGGAACTCCACTCCTTCCTCCGCTCCGAAATGTCTGCTGCCCAAAAGCATTACCAAGGCCCCGCTGATGCTCGTAGAGCTCTGCCTCCAGATTTCAAAATCGGAGATCAAGCCTTTGTCAAAGCAAAATATTTCCGCTCCACTCGTCCTTCAAAGAAGCTTTCAGAGAAATATCTCAGACCTTACAGTATTATAGCTAGACCTGGTACGCACTCCTTTACCCTGAAGTTGCCTGACTCCATGCGCTCCATCCATCCGGTCTTCCACATTGCGCAGTTGGAGTTAGCAACTCCGAACACTATCCCAGAGCGATTCCAGCCTCCTCCGCCTGTGGTGGAGGTTGACAGTGAATTGGAATATGAGATTGCAGAGATCTTAGACTCCAAAATTGATAACTGCCGCCGACATTGCAAACTACTTTACTTGGTGCGCTGGGCTGGTTATCAGGGTACTGACGAAGAAACTTCTTGGCTTTTGGCCACTGAGCTAGGGAACGCATCGGAACTGGTCCAAGACTTCCATCATCGCTATCCTGAGAAGCCCAGACCTTTCCCCACCTAATGATGCAACTCCTCCCTCTGCTCTGCTCTGCTCCCTTTGTCACTCCACTTCTCCTCTGGCTCCTCACCATCCCTTCTCCTCGTTTCATCCTAAGGACTTGCCTATGGCCTTCAAGGGTTCAGGCCCTAAGGGGGGGGATACTGTCACATCCATGCCAACTCTGATACATCTCCTCTTCGCTCTGACATCTCTCCTACCAACTCTGACGTATCTCCTATTTGCTCTGACATATCTCCTATTTGCTCCGACGTATCTCCTATTTGCTCCAATGTATCTCCTATTTGCTCCAATGCATCTCCTACCAACTCCAACGTATCTCCTATTAGCTCTGACATATCTCCTATTAACTCCGACGTTTCTCCTCCGAACTCCTACTCTGTTCCTCCGGTCCATCCAGCCCGCTTCTGTCATACCTTCAGGTACATACCCTGTTTCCTTCCTGTCACTTACTTGTCATCCTGTTGCTACTTATTCCTTCCATGTGTTTACCCTTTTCATGTGCTTCTTCCTCTCATGTGTTTCTCCTACACTGCCTTTCACATGTCTTGTGTTTATCACAAGGATCCTGTCCTTTCAGTTAGTATATAAGTCTCTGTGTATCTCCTCATACCTTAGTACGAATATCAACAAAGCCCCATCCTCATCTTGCTTCTGCCTGACTCTAAGTTCCTCCTCCAACTCAACTCCTACTCCTACTCCTACTCCTCCGTCGTAACTCCGCTCCTCCGAAATACGAGGGCTGAGCCTGTCCAAGGGCGCAGCACATAAGCTGAAGCCAACACCCTCACCCCCTATGTCTTCCTTCCTCTTCTTCAGGTGCTGAACTCCTCCCCTGTAGGACTAGTCCTCCTCTACATTGGACTTGCATCTCCTCCTTTCGGAGTTGCACCTCCTCCCATCGGACTTGTCCCCTTTTTTGTCGGAGTAGCACCCAGAAGCAAGGTGGAGATCGTAGGTGCTTGACAGCGCTCACCTATAAGGATCGAAACCGAAATGGCAAGGCGTCCCGAACGATGGAGACACGTCAGCAACAAAGGGAACAACATGTACGCACCGCAAAACATGCTGATCGAAGGCCTGGGCACGCGAAACAGAAAGATTGTCTGTGGACGAGCTGGTGAGGAGCTGGGGAGGACATTGCGGCGAGTGTTGGAGGCGAGAAAGCTGGCGGAAGGGATGACAAATGAAATGGAGATGTGGCTGGATGGCACTATCAGCGGCGACGGCGTTGATTCGCAACAAGTCGAAGCAGTGCGGCTGGCTGCAAATAGTCAGCAAATGTGCAACACTGCAAGGTCGCGAGCACACGGCTTACCTGTGTTGCCTTGTATCTTATGATAGGTATGAGTACAGGTGACAGGTGTGTGGTGTGGGAACTTGCAGGCACTGGTAGAAGGGTGTCAGAGAGCTGCAAGGACAGTATTACGGGCAAGCATGCAGGTGCTAGCGAGACAGGAATAATCGTGTGGATACCCGTAGGTTGCTGCCAGCAATTAGGTAGCACAGCCATTCCGGCTGCAGAATCGAGCCCAGGGATGGCCAGGGCGAGTCGTATTCACAACGGTAAAGCTGGGCAATCCAGGTGGCAACAAAACACCGTGGAAGCACTGGATCGTGGATGGACAAAGTTGGAAGTGCTGAGAGTCGAGCAGACGTGTTGGCCAACACAGGCGCAAAGTTGGGTGCTAGAGATGCGAGATGTGACGGACGGCCTTCAAAACCAGTCAGATGCGTTGAGCGGGCACAGGGACATGTCGGGAAATCGGAACAGCATGGATACCACTGCAGGCGCAGTAGGATCCATCAGTACACGTCGAAATACCACAAAAATGCAAAAACTTACCTGTGGAAATAGGGAGATGCAACAAGGTTGAGCCCAGAAACCATACAGGCACGGATGGCATCACAGACCATGCAAATATGGCTAGAAATACACAGAAATGCGTCAGTATACGCCCAGCAGACACAAAACCGCCGGTCATACCTACTGGGACCCAAGGCGGCACACAGACAAGTCAGGCAGGCCCGAGCACCGCAAAGACACAAAGGGAACACATACACTCAAGAATGACTGAAAATACATCAGTGAATCTGGACTTATCTACTAGAAGTGCAGGACCACGCACAGGCAGCCTGGAGGCCCAAGCATCCCAGACAATGGAGCCACATCAGTCAACGGCTACAACAACAGCTTCTCCACCAGCACAATGGCCACCAGCCCCACTACCAGCTCGACAATGACAATGGCTTGGCATGATGATAGCAGCCTTTCCCACCGCTAATGTGCAGCGGTGCCCACGTCGGTAGTCACTGCCTCCGCCATACAGTAGCGATGATGTAGCATTCCATAACAATTAATCAATTCCATTCGTACAGACCTCTGTGACCACCACCTACTAAGCCAATTGCTGAGGGTGTGGTGCCAGCAGGAAGGAGAGTCTGGTCAGCGAGATGAGGTTGAATATGAGCGCTCGAGCAATGAGTTTGCACAAAAGAGCGATTGGAACTTAGCGGGCACGGAAATGTATGCCAAAGTCTGCTCACTAGTAGTACAGGCGACCATAGCCCTATCAGTAAAGGAGAGGGTCGGAATTGGAATGAAGTGGGCATCTAGTAACTACTATGTGATGGGCAACAGACCTCAACCAACGAACATGACTATGGTAACAAGCCTGAAGGTGATAAGATGCTGAATGAAGCTGATCAACAACAGCTCAAAATTCATATCCACCGAATGCTGCAGGATCTGAGCCACATCCATACATATCAACATGATCCCCCAAAACAGACTCTGAGCCTGATTGAGATTCACTGCCAGCCTCTGAGCCTTCCGATTCAAACTCGGAGTCGAAGTTCAGCTCAGTCCACATGGTCTCTGAGTCCTCATCCTCGTCTGCATCAAGCGTGCTTGCCTGAGGTGGCTGAGACCACTGAGAAATGGAATCGACTTGCGACTGGACTGGTGCTGTCATGTGTGAATACATATGTCCAATGCCAAGGCCCCAGTGATAACGCATGAGCATATCACGATCAACAAATCTAGTCAATAGAATCAGGCTACTTAAACTGACTTGAGCCGCTCACCTGTTGATATAATAACGCCTCCAGTCGTCTGCATCGCCTGCACAACAAGACATTGCAATGCCATCAGGGTGGAGCCGACCATCTGCAAATGAAGGAATGATGTGGCAGCTTCTGAGCACATTGGCAGGGTACACAAAGCCAAATGCATGCTTGTCAGCCATTGGTAAGAACCAGACCATGTCGAGAGCATGTTGCCCCCATGCTAGGAAATGGTCCTGCCACAATACCTCAAACCATCGGACCCACAAGAATTCAATCCGGCACAACTGAAAGTCTTTTGATCCAGGTCCGGTATATATGATATTGGCATGGAAGATTCCCAATACCTGTGCATAGCAAAAAGGATGAGCATTGATACCTGAATTGGACAATAACATGATGTCCCGGTGATCAGTGTGCGTGCTGATGGAATCAAAGTCATGCTGGAGGTCATAACTGGTATAGTTGATACAAAGTAGGCGGTGGCAATAGATCCTGTTTCCCTTGAAAAGCACGTGATTCAACTGCAATAGATGGTCCTGAATGGGCCTGTTCGGATCATCCAAAAGATCGAGAACCATGGAGTCGAAGGTCGCTTGGGGGGTCACTTCTTGGTGAACAGCTGCAATACGAGGGAGAATATGAGCCCTTAGCTTCAAAACAAAATGCTGGTAGCAGATTGCATAGTGATGAGTTCAGTAGCTTGATCACAAGGTCTCAGTAAGACTCACTTTAACAGCGGAATCCCCTATGTTAGTTTGCATGAAACTTGTGACATCCTCCAGAAAACTTTGAGATTGACCAATGACATGATGGTCGTCAGCTTTATTTGGCACAGGATCTGCGAGGCGGAGCGTCTCACATCTCATGCGAATGCGAGCTTGCCGCCGTTCTATAGATGCTAACTGCGATACATATGCCTTGTGACTAGTTCGGGCGAACCGAACTTTACTTGTATGGTGCTCAAGTTCTCCCTGCACACCAGAAAATGAGCTTTGTGTGACATGCACATTACAAATATGTGAAACATACAGATTGAGTTGAATACGAATCCGTGGTACCATACAGTCTAATCTGGGACGGATAGTCCGCCAGCACATGTAACTTGTACGTTCGAAGGTTGAGCCCTTTGGGCCATTGTCCAGGTGCGGCACCTTGAGATTGGCTTGACCTGGTCGAATCTTGCATTTGCCGTCATCGTCGAGCTTTGGCTTCACGCTGTAACTCCTTGGTTGCAAAATGCGGACAAATATCTGTGACAAAGCTACAAATCCGATTGCAAAGGTCCTTTGTGACCCTCTCGAAAATATCGAGGGTTTCATCAGTGTGCAAATGTAACTTAGCGAGTCCATGCCAATGGCAGAGTGCGAACAGCAGATGCAAAACATGCACATTATGAGGATCTGGCAGAAGGCCAGCAAACACTGGAATGGAACACTATGCACAGGTCAGGATGAGGAAAATAGTGATAACAAAGATGGGACACTGACACTGACCTGCAGCACATCCTCGAAATCTCGAGCAGCCAGCCTCTTCATCTCTGAAACATTCTTATGGAAACACTGGATAGTGTCCCGACCAATGTAGAGACACACGCATCTCTAGGTGCGCATATACCGATCAGTGTTCACCTGAGCTTGTTCGTGCTACTCAGCACAGCCACCCGCACCCAACCCGCACGAGAGCTCTCCGATGCGCAGCTTGGTACACCCGATAGGGTCCTGTGAAGGTCCTGCATGAGTAGCTATTCCCTACCTCTTCCTGCGAGTGTCACGATCACTCGGAATAGCTTCGGGTCTGTTTGGACTAACTCACGCTACTCAGCACAGCCACCCGCACCCAACCCGCACGAGAGCTCTCTGATGTGCAGCTTGGTACACCCAATAGGGTCCTGCGAAGGTCCCACATGAGTAGCTATTCCCTACCTCTTCCTGCAAGCGTTGCAATCACTCGGAATAGCTTCGGGTCTGTTTGGACTAGCTCGCGCTACTCAGCACAGCCACCCGCACCCAACCCACACGAGAGCTCTCCGAGGCACAGCTAGGTACACCCAATAGGGTCCTGCGAAGGTCCTGCATGCGTAGCTCACCCCTATCCCTTCCTGAGTGTCTCAGTCACTCGGAGTAGCATCGAGTCGCACTACTACATTGCATCGGGTCGCGCTGCATCAGGTTGGGTCACTCTCCTGTGTAGGGTCTCACTGCATAGGGTCTCACTGCATAGGGTCACATCACATCGGGTCATGCTGCATCAGGTCGGGTCACTCTCCTGTGTAGGGTCTCACTGCATAGGGTCACATCGCATCGGGTTGCGTCGCATCGGGTCATGTCACATCGCATCGGGTCATGTCGCATCGCATTGGGTCGGGACACTCTCCTGCATAGGGTCTTGCTCCATAGGGTCACGCTACATAGGGTCGTGCTGCATAGGGTCGCGCTACATAGGGTCGCACTACATAGGGTTTGCTCTCCGCTTCTCTCCCTGTCACTTTAGCTTCTGCCTTTGTGTCCCTGAGCCCTTCCCCTTGCTTTAGCATCCCTGACAGCTGTCATTACAATAGTATTATGTTCCCTCTTAGAGCTGTCATCCTCTCTCCTTCTCTTCGGGTCGCTTGCACCCTTCCCTCTGGATTAGGCTTCAGTATATAGCCCTAGTCCTCACAAAAATAAGAAGTTTCTTTTCCACCCCCATCTGAGTGTCTAAGTGCGAGTCCTGTCGTTTCTGCTGTTCCCTACCATTTTCTCTCATGTCCTGCCGCTCTCTCTTCATTTTCTGACGGCCCTAGATGACCCTATTCAGTCCTCCGACGATTTCCAGTGGTTCCTGCTACTCTCAGCTCTCCCTAGCGTGTGTCTACACGCTCCAGGCAACCTCCCTGTTCCCTAGTCACACACTCCCTGCGCATTTTCGCTGCGCTCCTCACCCCTACTCTGCTCTCGACTCCCAGAACCTCCGAGCACGCTCCTATGCTCTAGTCTCCTTAGCTCTCCTAGTCAAGCCAGACCAGGTCTCCTTGGGCGGACACCCATTTTCACACCTTCAAGGGACTCACCCCCTACACCGAAAGTAGGTACCTGACGAAAGCTTGCACCACAATCAATTTTGTTCATGAATCAGCAATGGTAAATAAATCCTCTCACTGGTGATCCAGTTCAGCGAGTACCACCCCTTTAAGGCTGTCTACTATATGAAGTAGGTGGACCAAGACAGATTTCCACACTCCCAATTCAAACTCGTGCAGCAAGTCAACAACCAGCATCAGGAAAAAGTCAAAACCTGTTTGACTCAGCCTTTCGGAAAACGCATTCTGGGCAACTGTAGTAAGAAAATTTTGATCCTCACCATCTTAGGAAACATACTATGGTTGGGACCAGAGACTCTGGCTTGAGAAGAGAGCTTTGACTTGAGGGGTATCGATGACATATTGTTCTTCATATATCAACCGGCGGGCACATAATATCTTCTCGCGCCTCTCCACCGTATCGTGTCGCATTAGGATACTACATTGCAATATGTCATTCTCTGTTGCTACGTCCTGAAATTTTAATTTCGGGATGAGGCATCGAGGACATGGACAGTTGCCAAGATTATGGATATTGGCTATAAGAACCCTACAGCCACACTTCAGTTGGCAAACTCAAAGATATGGTGTGGACACACTTCTCTGGATAATCTGCTGAATGAGTAAAGATTTGAGGGAAGAGCCACCTCTTGATATTGTCCCCACATACAAACACCATCCCATGTTTGTATGCATGAATGAATTCATCATCCAAAAGATCCTTCCACTGTGCATGGAACAGTTCTCTGTGACAATGAGTAAATAAAGGATCACTGGGAAGCTTATCACTGCCTGTGTGCTCCATAACGAAGTCCTTGAAATTATCGGGTAGCTAGTAGATTGAAAAACAATTAGATTCGAATCACTGCGAAAAATGAAACATGCACAGTTTGGAAATACGCCACATGAGAGCAAAGATTGGCAGTTGGTGTACAATGCTGATATTTCGATTCATTTCCAAAATAAACGTAGAGCGGCCATAGCTCTGCATCTTCGAATGCAGTTAATTGGGTTGCGTCAGACCAGAACATTATTGCGACAATGTGTTGAGGCAACGTACAACTAGTAGGATCTAGTTGGGCATCTTGCAAGTCGTGGTGTGTGGCGATGAAGGCTTGGGAAGAAAATAGTTCTCCATATATGCCAACGTCATCAACCTCACACGAACGGTTCCACCGCAGGGAGTAAGGTTCGAAGCGAAAAGACTTGCACTGTGTAGGGTCAGAGAGCGCCTCGCAGATTATCGAAAGAAGAGAATGACGATAAAAATTAGATATGTAGTCTCTTGGGCCAGGATGTAAGAAGCGTCAAGGGAATGGAACAGAAATGGTCATGGCCTCCGCATCCAGCCACCATCCTCAACCTGCCATTCTTCGAAGTCAGGTGTCATAGGCGTTGTCTGGGGGGGATCATGGACCACCCCCAAACTGCCCAGTTGACAGTTGATTGCTGCCCATTTGGTGTGATACAGGTCTTCAGGCTGAAAGTTGGCACTTGTAATGATCTCTACAAGGCTCTTGAAATTTTGTTTGGACTTCTGTGCACCTTGGTTCCAATACAAATCACCAATTTGCCATGAGCTTTCATTCGGATAGGGATGGAACGGATTTACGAAGCTTGGTGATAGCTGAGATACACACTCCTCAAGTCAGGGTGGAGGAAGAGGGTCAGCCCAGCTTTGATCTTCAGGATCATTCACACTAGGAATCGAGCCTTCGTCGTACAAATGAAATACGCCGAATGAATTCTTCTTTGAAGTGGTTAGTACAGCACGTTGCATCAAAGGAAGTTGGGCTGACTGAGCAGCTGGATCTTCAAGCGAGGGTGATTGATTGCCCCCAGTCACCAAGGCGGCAGAAGTAGAGTCAAGATCTGCCTCCAGTGCACTGACTTCAGGTGGAACCTCTACATCATGGGGAGATAATGGCAAGGGAGGCTCCAGTAGCATGTCTCGAAAATGTTTCAGAAGTTGACGGTTAGTCCACCGGGACCTGCGAATAGAAAGCAGCAGGGTATCATCCTCAGTTTGCGCTGCCGCCTCCAGTATGAGGTCAGGCGAGATAAAACAAAGAAAGAGTAAATATACCTGCCCTGACATGCAAGCCTCATTTGGAGTTTTGCTTCGGCACTCCACTGCATCCATGACGCTGGGAGTAGTGTCTGTTGGAGTATAAACAGATTTGTTATGGTATGTTTACATACTTACATAAGCATACATCGCACTACAGTAGTTTCTATTACTATAGTCCCTCAGTAGCTTGCCAGACTACTGAGGGTGAGTACCATCTACTAACCACCACATCTACCTACTGATACCTTGTAGTTACCCTACAGGTATATACTAATATATAGTAGCTTGCCAGACTACTGAGGTTACCTACAGCTCTCCTTCTCCCTTCCTTAGGCTAGACCTTCCCTGTGCAGACCACCACCTTTCTATAGGTTATGAGCCCTGGCTCTGCCTAGCCAGAAGGAAAGGAATACCAGGAGAAAAGGAACCCAGAGGTATAACAAGTGAAATGGTCAAAATTCCCGCACTCGAACTCGAAGGACAAAATTGGAAATTTTACCGCGCGAAGTATCTCGAGGCCGCAGCCACATACTATTGCCTGGATGTGCTAGGTGGCAGACCGGATGATGGAACAGATGATTGGGAAGAGGGCAATGCCCTACTGTGTTCTCTATTCATGGAAACTATCCCAGCTTCTATCTACTACCGAATTCGCCTCAATACCGCGCATGAAAATTACAAATACCTCGCGAAATGTTTCCGCGACAACGATCCAATTGAAGTCCTCTGCGCGAAGAAATTCGCGGCCAGAACAAACGAGGCCAAACGTTATCCGTCAGCAGAAGCTCCTACGAGCGAGAACGCAGCCGCAGAGAGGCATGCGCACGCAGAACGGGAAGACCTACCAACCAAAGACCTCACTCGAGGCACTGAAGACGTCGACGACAGAATTGTCGGACGCAAAGACCCACGCACGAGTGCAGAAGCACCTGCGAAGGGCAATAGCGCCAATAGCATAGAGACGACACCTGTCGTACTCGAAAGCGCGCCGCACGAAATGCAAAACGAGCCGCAAGACTCACTGCCACTGACACCGAGGCTGCCAACTGAGGGCAAGCCAGACGAGTGCAAGCAGGAGGCGGCGGAAAGCGTTGTGACGGCAGGACGCACAAACGGAACGGTCGGAATGACCGAACCACACGAAACGGTCGCGGACATCGACGGAAAGGCTGCGCCGGGCAGAGAACTGGCGGAGAGGGTCCATGCAGTCGACGAGGGCACCGAAACGGAGCGCGAACACGAGTCGCAGCCCCAACAAACTAATTTTTACTGCAAAGAAAGCCGTCAGCACGACGCAAACGCGAACAGCAACGTACCTAACGCATACGGACTGCCGCTCGAGGGGGAGTGGTTAGTATATGCGAGCGGCGAGACGACCAACTCAAATGGTGACACGGATGCGTCAAACGCAGCTATTGAGCGCGTGTGTGGTCCAAGCGAGTCGAGGGAGACCGAGGGCGCCATGGAGATCGAGTCGGAGGGCTGCGGAGGAGGTACGAGCGGGCGTGCGTGCATTGACGAGCTGGAAGCAGTCGTCGAATGTTGCCAGCAATTGTGCATGGCGGATGGCGACGGAGATCGAGAGTTCGAGCCAGCGGACACCCCGAACCAGTCGGAGACACTTGTAATCGTGTCAATCGAGTCGGAAAGCCCAGACGGCGGTGGAATACCGCGCGTACGCCTTGGAAGCACGATTTGGCGTGCAGGCGACGCGAACGGCATTGGGAACCGAATGGAAGGGTCGACGGGCCAGGCGGATACGTTGAGAGGGTCGACGGACGCGTTGGGCATGTCGAACAGCGCTGAAACAACTGGGATGAGCAACGGTGAGGGTGCAGGGACGTACCTGGGAGCTAGAGGCGCGAATCGCGTCGTAAACGCGACGAACGGCGTCAGACACCATGCGGACGCGTTGACTGGGCCCACGGACGTACCATGCGTCGAAGCAGAAGCGATAACGCCTGCAAACGCGACCCAGAACGTCAGTATACCCCGAAAGCGAGTAAAACCGCCAGACTTACCTGTAGAGACCACGAGATGGATCCCAGGCGAGCAGAACGGCTGCGGGAGCCACGCGAATGCGTCGAGCGTACGCACAGATGTGCCAAACGTCGAAACGCACGCGAAAACGCCTGCAAACGAAACGGGAACCGTCAGTATACCGCGAAAGAAGCCCAAACCACCAAACTCACCGGAGGAGACCGCGAGACGGACCCCAGACGAGCCAAACGGCTTGGGAAACCGTGCGGATAGGTCGAGCGTGCATACGGACACGCACTGCGTTGGAAACGAGACGGAAACGGCTGGAAACGAAGCGGAGAGCGTCAGAACACATCAAAACGACTCGAGAACGCAGAACTCACCTAACACGCGCGAAATCGCGACGTCCGAGTCTACTAGACGATGGAGGAGAGTCAGCGTCGACGACGTTGATGTGTACGTACCACTAAACGCGCTGATCGTGGTCCCGAGTCGACGAATCGTCTTCGGACGAGCTGACAGCGGAGACGAGGCGATTGCGCCAAGCGTCGAGAGCGAGAGGGCTGGCGACGGCGACGGCGATGGATACGGAGATGACGGACGAGACGGCGACGTGGGCGACACAACAAGCGGCGGCGACGTCGACTCGAAACGAGTCGAAGCAGCGCTGCTGGCTGGAGAGAGTCAGCTCGAGCGCCAGAGTCGAAGAACGCAAGACAAAAACTTACCAGTGTCGTCCTGGCCACCCATCCGATCCGCAAACCGTCCGTACGGACTCGTCAGGCGTCGACGGCGACGCGGCAGGCTCAAGATCGAGCGAATAAACTGCAATCAAGTCAGCCAAACGCCAGAAGACGAAACCACTTACCTAGAACGCGCGTGCGCCACGCAACCACCCGGGAACGCCCCGAGACGTGCCTATGGAGTCATAAGACCCAGGCGTCGACGCGGTCGCATCAAGATCGCACCTACAAACGTCAGTCGGACGCGAAACGGCGGAAACGCCTACCTTGGACGCGCTATCGCGATGCGGTCGACTCGCAGACCTAAAAAGCAAACAAGAAGGTTAATACACTTACCTTCGAATCCAGGATGCTGGGGGAGCCTTGGCGCGACGACGGAGACTACGGATGAGCTCCCGCGCGCGCTGCAATCAGCGCAGGCATATGAGCACGACGCGACTTACCAAATCGGGTAACGACGCGGAAGTCACTCCAAACCTTCGCATCAACAAGTCTCAAATACTATTCGTATCGGACGCATTTATTTGGAACAACATTTTATTGGGTTATAGCTAAGTACTATCTTTTGGATTTTACTATACCTTTCTATCCATTACCCCACTCTGTTTATGGGGGAGTGTTGGAGTATAAACAGATTTGTTATGGTATGTTTACATACTTACATAAGCATACATCGCACTACAGTAGTTTCTATTACTATAGTCCCTCAGTAGCTTGCCAGACTACTGAGGGTGAGTACCATCTACTAACCACCACATCTACCTACTGATACCTTGTAGTTACCCTACAGGTATATACTAATATATAGTAGCTTGCCAGACTACTGAGGTTACCTACAGCTCTCCTTCTCCCTTCCTTAGGCTAGACCTTCCCTGTGCAGACCACCACCTTTCTATAGTGTCATCTAGGGCTTCGTCAACGATTTGACAGGCCACCTCTGAACTTCTGTGTTGCGAGGAGCTTGGAAATTTTTCGACATGGCACCTCTTGCTGTGGTACGATTCCTTTGCGTGATCGAGTACGTTGGCAAGACGTTTCTTACCCTTCAAACAAATTTGTGTCTTGTGAAGGCCCCAGTATTATTGAATGATCGGCCACAGAGACATTCCTGGCGGTAGCTTGTCGAAATCATTGCTGAGTCAGACGCTGTCAGAAGTTGTAGGAAAAGGAGAACTGCGGCCACGTGGCACCAACCTGAACGGAATGTTGCCAACTTGGGTGAACTGCGATGGGAGACTGCACAGTGCAGAGTGATATCATACTAAGCTCAACCCAATCACTGCTGCAAAAGTGTGGAAGCCTTATTTATGAAAGGTACCCTTTACCTGTGACAAGCAAGCTCAGATCCATTCAAGTCGCAACATCATTTCGAAACATTTGATCGCTCGTATTTTAAAACTCGGGGAAGTGCCAGCTGGCGCCGGCAACCACCTTGCTTGGAACACCCAAGCCCCCTATCTCCTACAGACTACATAATTAGGAGCTTACATGGGTACTTAGCCCCTAAGGGCATATCAAGGGGTATATCACTAGTTCGCATGATGTCCCATGTCAGCAGTGGCCATACAGTGCCACAAGTGGGCGTCATCGGCATGTCTCACTGCAGGTAGACATCGTTGATGTGCCCCTACACAGTAGATGTCGTTTTTAATGTTCCACAGGCAGGCCGTGCAATCTCACCTGCGGCAGGGTAAGAACAACAAGTATAGTGTATTGGACATGCATTACCTGCTTCGTGACTCTGATCTGCTCGATACCTGCGCCTTCCATATCATTCTCGACCTTGGCCTCTTGATCAGCAAGGGCTGCTTGATCATGTTCATCAATGACAGTGATGACCTCGCCTGCAAAGGCATCTCGTAGCCGGGCAAGTTGTCCGAGGTACGTGCATAAGACTACAATATCACCCTCCTCTGTATAACAACCTTGCCTAGAGGGGAAAATGATTACATTTATGATACTGCCAGTGCAGATCTGGAACCCCACCTGAGCAAGTACAAGACCAAGTCATGGATCATTTCCACCTTCAATCATTACCCAGGTCAACTTCCGAGTAAGAAGTATCGATGGTGAGCTTACCTCATATGTATTATGCTTGCTTGCAGTGTCATCCACTCTGCCACTCTCTTTGTGGTTATGACTGACAAAGAACAAGTTCTTTTTCATACCATGGACATCAGGGTAATCGAGTACTAGCTCGTGTCCTGCGATCCAGGGTACAACATATTTCTAGGGAACGCAGATTGAGCAAACGGTGGTATGGACGAAGTGAAACTGAACTCACCAGATCAATGAGACGACCCTAGGTGGAGACACCAAGGACCCTACTACACACTAAGGCTCTGAGAGAATAGGACGCGAGGACTAGGGCAATAACCCAAGATGAGCTCAAATGGAGAGCCTCTGGGTGCTAGATTGCACTGTATATATACTACTCTACACGAGGGCTACGCAAGGCTATCCATGAGGCTACGTACTGTGCAATGCTATACTAGTGATGTCATGGTGGAGCTAAGGCTATGCGGAATGACATCAAGGGAGGCAGCGTGTACAGCATGAGGCACGGGTCTAGACTAAGGTAGATAAGATACGGCTGTACACTACGATAAGATAAGACACTATCTAATCACAGATTAGATAAGATAAAAAGTTGGACCATTACACTACTCCCCCCTCAGGTGCAGGATTCCAGACTGCAGAACTGAGCGTCACAAACTGTAAGGTTTTCGGGGATACGACTAAATAACGAGTCAAAGTCCACTTGGGTCATACGAAGCTTTCAAGGAGCAGAGGGGTTTTCTCAATAAAAGCACTCGACTACCAGAGGAGAATTCTTTAAATTTGACGAAGGTTCCCAAGTTCTCTCGTGTTCTTTGTAACCTTTCCAGTGTACTAGGTACTGGAGTTGCCTTTTATAAACACGAGAAGCCACAATATAGTCCACTTCGTATTCTTCATTGCATTCTTCTGAAACATGTACCGGACCGGGCCGAGACACTGGTTGTCCAGGAAGAGGTCCCAAATAAGGTTTAACTCAAGACACATTCACGACCGGGTGAATCCGAAGAGTTTTGGGGAGCTTAAGCTCAACCGCGTTCAGTGTTACACGAGTGATCTCATAAGGACCAATCCACTTTTCAGTAAACTTCTTAGAAGCACGATTTAGTATTTGAAGGTTGTCCGTAGAAAGCCATACTTGCTGGCCTATAATGTAGTCCAGGGCAGGATTTCTGTGCTTATCTGCCTGAAGCTTCACATTTCGTTTGGCCTTCTCAGAAGACTCAACGACTTTGTTAAATATGGCAGCAAAGTCTTTAGCTGCTGGGGCTATAGTCTCAACTGGTTCTATACCCATACAAGGGGAATAACTCCGGGTAATTCCAAACGGGGAATCAGTGGTTACCTCCGAAACGGTATTGTTCCAGACGAATTGGGCAATCTTGATCCATTTAGCCCATTCATTCTGCCGATCGTTTACGTAAGTTTGGAGATACTGATTAATTTCTCGATTCAATCGCTCCGTTTGACCATCAGTTTGCGGGTGAAACGCAGTGGACATTTTGCGCTTTACCCCTAAGAGTTTATACAACTCCCCCAGGAAGTTGCTTGCAAAGACCGATCCACAGTCGGAAACCACAGAAGAGGGAAGACCATGTTGACACCAGACATGATCCCTAAACAACTCGGTGGTCGACAATGCGGTTTCCTCCTTGGTACAAGGTACAAACACGACCTCCTTTGAGAACTGATTGACGACCACTAATATATAATTGTAACCGAGGGATTCCGGCATTTCGGTAAAGTCCATCGTGACATCAAGCCACGGGCCACTAGGGGTGGGAAGAGGAACAAGGCTTCCAGAAGTCTTCTGATTCGACACCTTGGACTGTTGGCACTTCTGACAGTGCTTTACGTAGGTTTGAATCTGTTCCTTCATTCCTTTCCACATGTAATGCTTCCTGAGCGCGTTATAAGTAGCTTTTACTCCTTTATGACCAGCAACAGGAGTGTCATGAAAGTCCGTGATGAACGACTGACGCTCTTCATAAGTCTGATCAGTAACGTCGATCGACTTAATAGATACAGGGTTTAACAAGGTCTGATCCTTGTTATCTTCAGAACTAGAGACGTAATAGTCTGATCGCCTACTAAGCAGATCTGCAACGTGCATCTGGGTTCCCTTTTTATAGATAAGCGAGTAATTAAAGTGCGTCATCCACATTTGCCAGCGCGCTTGGAGCTTAGAGAGATTCTGCGACTTTGTAAAATACGTTAAGTTGTGATGGTCCGTGTAAATCTCGAAAGCGTAAAGAGTGGCTTTGAGATAATGACGCCAGGCCTCAGTTGCTTTTATGATGGCCAGCATTTCTTTGTCGTGAATAGGATAATTTCGTTTGGGAGGTGTCATAGAGTGTGACATGTACGCGACAGGTCTGAATTCGCTGTCTTCGCACTTCACGGATATCACTCCCCCGATGGTGAACTCAGACGTGTCTGTTTCCAGGCGGAATTCGCAGTCTTGGTCAGGGTACTGAAGTACCGGAGCACGAGTAAAAGCGGCTTTCAAAGCTTCAAATGCTGCGCGTTCCTTTTCTCCAAAGTTAAATACAGTGTCTTTACACGTTAAGTTCATCCATGATTGCATAATCTTTAATAAAACGCCGATAGAAGTTGCCGAGTCCCAGGAACGCGCGAACCTGCTTTACATTTGTTGGTTCAGGCCACTTTAAAATAGTGTTAACCTTTTCAGGATCCATTTTGATCCCGTCACGAGAGACTATCATACCGAGGAAGTTGACTTCGGTGACTCTGAAGCGACACTTCTCAGGTTTGACAAACAGATCATTGTCTCGTAACTGTTTCAAAACTTCCAGCACAATTTTATCATGCCTTTCCTGATCGTCCATGTCCGTAAATATCATAAGATCATCTATATACACCATGCAGACATCTGACATATCATGGAAGATTTCATTCATCATCTTCTGGAATGTCGCGGGTGAATTACAGAGACCAAAATACATAACAAGTGGCTCAAAAGCCCCTTTGTGCGTTACAAATGCAGCTTTCCACTCATCGCCTTCGCGAATCCTTATGTTGTTATATCCCCACCGAAGATCCATCTTCGTGAAGAGTTTACAACCCTTGAGCTTGTCAACAAGCTGAGAGATAAGCGGTAGCGGATAGTTATTCTTAATTGTCCAGTCGTTTACGTAGCGGTAATCCTGTACCATGTGCTTCTTGCCATCCTTCTTGGGAATAAAGAAGACCGGTGACGTCTGTTGACTAATAGACGGTCAAATGTATCCTTTTGCAAGCTGATCATCTAGGAAGGATTCAACTTCTTTTTGCTCATCAACAGAGAGCGGGATAAGTCTTCCCTTTTTGGGCGGAAAGTCTTCTTTCAGATCAATTCCATGATCCCAAGGTTTTCTAAGCAGCATGCGCTCTGACGACTTTTTACTAAATACATCTAAGAACTCCCAGTACTCCCTAGGTACTTGCTTCTGGGCTTCTTCTAGGGTCGACTCATCAATAGTGACCTTCGATTCATGTGCCTTCAAAGCTTGAACCCAAGTTTCTTGAGATTCGTTCTCTCGTAATAACTTAGCAAAGCGTGTCTCTAAGAGCGACTTGCACTCTGGAGGACACCAAGTTAAATTAACTTTGCCGGTAACCCAATCTATATCGGGGTTATGCTTTCTAAGCCAGGTGTGGCCGAGGATAAGGGGAACTTTTCCAAGGCAGGTAACTGCACACCAAAGTTTTTCTGCATGCTTCCCAATACCGACGGTAAGCAATACATAATGCATGATATCACCCTCTTGATTCCTTGTGCCATCTACTTTAAGCACTGGAACAGGCTTTACCAGCTTAGATAACTGTAAACGTCGATCAAGAGCCCAGCTCTTGTCAACAAAGCAACCAGTAGCGCCACTGTCTAGCAGGGCGTCTACTTCAATAGTGTTAAGGGGACCGCGGATGCGGACCGGTATTGTCACTTCACATTCCATTGTGAAGGACCTTCGTAAGTCCATGGGAACTTCCGAGTTGCCGGCGGGACTTTCCGGTTTCTCAGATGCCAAAGAAGGAGAAAAACTGTTTTTATTCAATCGGGAATTAAGCACACTCGATTTTACATCCGGTGCCGAGCCCTTTGCAGGGACCCCCTTAGATGGTAAGGTACAGTCTGAATCACAGTTCATACTATCAACAGGCAAGACAGAGTAGCAAGAAGGAGAAACAGAAACAGGAGAAACTACAGAAGACACTTTTTTGTAGGTTTTCGTAATTTTACTTTGTAGCAAAGCGATGCGGTATTTAAATATTTCCTGTACAACAGGAGTAGTAGTGCGAGACAGTCTATAGTCCAAAATACATACAGCTGTGTCCAAAGAAGATTCGAGAGCGAGGGTGCCCAACACGTCCTCACTCTCTAATCTTTTAAATCTTTGAAGAACGCCTGCATTTCTGCAAAGGTCATTCCTCGCACCGCGTTTAACCGGTCATCCTCCGGTTGGGCCTGTGCTGCCCGTGCTTGGGGTTGCCCACGACGAGGGCGGCGCGGCTTGGTGCACTCACGTGCGATGTGGCCAAACAACTGGCAATTGTAGCATTGGGGCCCTTTACCCCTTTGCTGAGATGATGCATCTGCGGCTCCTATATCCATAGGGACACCGCCGGCCGATGCTGAAGACAATGAATAGTTTTGGCCCTGGTAGTACCGGGCCGGAGACTGAGATTGTGTATTAATGAGGAAGAGCTCCTGTGCTCTCCCCATTTCTCTTGCCGAAGTGCTTAACCTGGCATACGTATCGCGCTGCATGTTTTGAAGATATATTTGCTCCAGGAGCTTTCTCTGGAGCGCTCTTTCGAGCAGATCTCTGGCGTAATCGTCTACGCAACGACTTTGGATCTTTAGCGCTTCGAACTGCGCCAAAAACTCATCAATGCGCTGACGAGGGCCCTGCCAGAGACGTAACAGTTGAGCTCTTGCCCACTCCTGGTTATTCCCAGGGAGAAAGAACCCTTCTATCTTGGCTTCGAGATCTGCCCTGGTGGGCCACGCTGGCGGAGGGGGAACTGCTCCTGGGGTGAGCGGCGGTGCAGTGGCAAGGGCGGTGTGGGTTGCCATGCACTGGTCAAGGTGGACCTGAGCCCACCGCCCAGCTTTCGGACCCATGAGCCTAGAGTAAACAGCGGCTGCGACCGTCGCGTCGTTAGCCCCATCCATCGTGATCTCGATCCAGACTTTGAGTTTGCTCCACCACTCGTGGAACTTGGCGGGAGAACCATCGAAAGAGCCAGGATCTGCGACCACCTTCTTGCATGCCGGCGGTGCTGGTTGAGGCTGTGCAGCCGCAAGGGCTGCGATATGGTTCTGGAGGTCGATCTGCCCCTGAATGAGCTGAGCGAGGAGCACCTGCAAGTCTGCCATTCTTCAGACTCAGTAGGGGTGGAGACAGGAGTAAGGGGTTGGCCTATTTCGAACAGGACGGAGGTGGGAAGAGCGGAATGTTCGGTGGCAAGCGAGAGGGAGGTCTGGCAGGGGCGGAACAGGAAGGGAACGGTGGAGTCCGAGGAGGACTTGGATTTCGAAGTCGCTGGTAAGGCGACTGTAGGTGGCGACGGCGTTGGTAAACTGATTCTCCTCCTCAATTGCTGACTCCCTTGCTTGTGCCTCAGCACTTGTGACAGGGCGAGGACCGTAAATGATCGCCAAGTGCTCCTGTTGCGCTTCGATGAGATGGCGGGGAAACTGGTACGGTATGGTGGTAACGTAAGAGGTGACGTAGGTGTAAAGCTATTCGGGACTAGATCCCCACAGGTGTTCCACTAAACTAAGCGTAAGACTTTGTTCGTCTGTCGCTCTCGCCGGGTCAGGGCAGTGGCACAGCTATGCAAAGTTCAAACGGCTAGTGGCTGCAGATCACAGGTCTACCTCTGCACGGACGCAGGAACTACTGAGTGACTATGTCTCAATCGCCTTGAGGCTGCGAACCTCTCTTGAACGGGCGCCGACCTTCAGACACCAGGCACGACCCTGGGTTGGTGTACAGTACGTAAAGGATGCGGTGCTAAAAACTCCCAATGCCGAAGCACTATGGGAACGGTGCTAAAAGGCTGGCTGTGTACGAAACGCAAGGTATGAAGGGGAAGCTCCTTAACCCTGGAGTCCGGGTATAGTTTCCTTATAAGGCTAGGAGAGCGCGTAGTAGAGCAAAGTGAGATGTTAGATTCAAGCTCAGGTGAGACAACCCTAGGCAGAGACACCAAGGACCCTACTACACACTAAGGCTCTGAGAGAATAGGATGCGAGGACTAGGGTAATAACCCAAGATGAGCTCGAATGGAGAGCCTCTGGGTGCTAGATTGCACTGTATATATACTACTCTACACGAGGGCTATGCAAGGCTATCCATGAGGCTACATACTGTGCAATGCTATGCTAGTGATGTCATGGTGGAGCTAAGGCTATGCGGAATGACATCAAGGGAGGCAGCGTGTACAGCATGAGGCACGGGTCTAGACTAAGGTAGATAAGATACGGCTGTACACTATGATAAGATAAGATGCTATCTAATCACAGATTAGATAAGATAAAAAGTTGGACCGTTACAATCAAACTAGAAATGGAAGGTCTCATGTGCCGCTGCACATCGAGTGGCAACATTGGTAAACCAGAACTTGAAAGACGTTCCATCTGAGACATATCAAATCTGAAGAATTCCCTGCCACTTCTACTGTCCATCGAGAGGCCTAAAAACTAGAGTTAGCAGTGGAGCTCAAGAGTTGGGTTAGCAAACACACAGATGTTGTTCAACGTGGTCGAAGTTGAAGAGGATCGCCAATCAAGACCAGATGCTCAACTGATGGCACAAGGCTGCGACATCACCGTCGTTCCACTGGACTGCAGATCTGGGCATCATTGTGGGGTGGCTGTAGGCAGCTGTTGTCATTGCTGCAGGCAGGTGTCATTGCCATGCCTCTGCACGCGGCAGTCCATAGGTGGTCGAGGTCGTAGTTGTGGCCGTGCTTTTGTGGGATGCAGATAGTCATTGTTGTTGTCATCTTTGGTGGGGTGGTGTTGTACATACGACACTGTATTAAACCACATTGCAGTAAGCGACTACGGCAAACTTAGAAGGTAGGTAAGTAGAGGGCAGCAAAGCCCAGAACGTTAGGGGCGGTGTTCCCACAATTTACGGGGTGACAGAGACTTGAAGCGCCGCCTCCATTGGCAGTATCCTTGCTTGATGGAGGAGAATCTAGTCCCACAGAGTTGTCCAGAAAATGTAGTCGAACAATGTGGGTCACATCAGGCAGTTGGATCAGGCCTAAGTCCAGATTTCAGAAATCCAAGTGTTACACAGTGCAGAACTTCTCACGCACCACCACCGCTCATCAACCCAATGACAATATTCCAAACTTGTCCCACCCACTGACGGATCGTGGTCCTACTAGCCTCACCTGTGAATGCCCAACATAAGTGAGTGCAAAGCCATCAGCAAGTCAACGCCAAATGCGGATGGGATGACAGATACCATCGCAGCCGTGGATATGATCGTCACAACGAGTATATGTATATTCACAGTAGAGTACTAAGTTCTCTTTATATCCTTTGTCGACATATGTGCTTTCGCCACCATAGGTCATGTTCTCAGTTATCCTGTAATTTGCATATCATTACATATACTATGTATACTATACTGCACGTTGTGGAGTGGTGGTATCCTGGCACTCGTCGACGTGCGTGCGTGTGCGCTGTGGTATTCAGCATGAGAGGGAGGTGGTGCTCACAGTCGCACTCTTTGTCGGCATCATCTCGCAGCAGCAGTACCTGCGTGCGTGTCATCGTCGTCATCGTCAGGAGGGTGAGCGTGGTGGCAGAAAAGGTGGTGATGGTACTGAGCGCTGTGCTTGCGTCCATGTGTGCTGTGGTGGTCGCAGGGCAGGCTGACAGCACGGGTTGCCGTCACCGTCTGTCACTGTGCCGCTGACTGCGTGGTGGAGATGGAAGAAGTTGTGTCATTGGCATGTCGCTGGATGCACAGCAGTGGTGGTCATGGGTGTCAGCAGGTAGGTGTCCAAGGTCGTGACCGTGCTTCTACAAGATGCAGATAGTCATCATTGTCCTCGTCGACTTTATTGCTGGGGCGGTGGTGGCGGATGTCATTGTAGTTGTCATCATGGCAATCCAGTGGTGGTGGTGGTGGTAGTGATATTAGTGGATGGGTGCATAGGGCATTGTCATTTCAGTGCCAACTGCAAGATGGCGCGAAGGCCTGAGGTCCTGAACAGTCGATCAAGGATTCTGCCAACACAGGTGAGAAGGTTCGAGTCTGCCAAAGAGCATTGGGACAAGCGAGATGCAATCTCACTAAGCGCTGTTGGTGATTCCAAAAAAGGCAATTTGTTCTGTCGTTGGTCGAAGGTGGCTTTTCGATATCCCAGAACCCCTTGTCAAGCAAGGTGATACTTTGGTGGAAGTGGGCGATGGTAGAAACTTACAGGACCCTGATATACATGGTCCACAAAGATTTGGCTCTGTAGGTTCGCACTAGTACATGCTACTATCCATCCAGTCAATACACAAATACGAGTCATCATTTGCGTAGTTTGGTAGAAAATGGCTAAACAACACAAGAAAGTACAATGTAACGTTACAGCACGTCTGTGCTAGGCTGTAGAAAATTGTACACAACTATCAAACCAGAAGGGAAGAATGGCCCCAGTGACCAGGTGTAGGACAAAACAAAGCATTGAGTCAACATCCACCAGAGCAGATACTGATGCGAGCAGAAAGAGGATGAATAACTACCCGTCCTACTGTCAGCATATAAACAGCTTCTGGATTGCAAGGTTGCAGGGTAGATAAAAATCGTGTGTGAGCACCCTCGATGGACTGCACGGGAAGGTGTTCTGCGATGGCCTCTTCAATTTCCTCAAGGGACTTCTGAGCCTTCACCAGGTTCTCCAGGGCAGTTTTCTTTGCCTTCAGTGCACCAGACCAAAGGTGAGCTTGCTGCGCAGGATCCTGCAAGCACTTTGAGCCAGACTTCACAGGCTGAAAGTGATGAGTAATTAGAAATGAGTAGGGCATGAAATAAATACCTGCCCAACATGGCTCCCAGCATCAGGGGAAGGAGTTTCAGCAGTCGACCCATCAACAGAACTTGGTGAAGAAATTGAAGATGAGGAGGAAGCTAATAAGGGGGAAGAGAGTGGGGAGTTGAAGTCCTTAGAAGTTGGACGTTCAAGAGACACATAGTTGGAGAAGATCTCCGTCTTTATTTCCGGAGACTCAGGGGGTGAGTAGCAAGGCGAAGTGGTGTGGAAAGCACATCTGGTTTTCCTGGCGTAGTGCATGAATAGAAATCTGGCAGTTTGTCGCTGAAGAGCAAGTGGGCGAATGACACCGTGGGCCGTTTTCTCATATTTATAGTCGTGGAAGCCAGAACTGCCACACAGCGACCATGCTATTTCCAAAACATACTGTCATGAATATGGAAGGGAGTCCGCTAACTTGATGCACGTGTACTTGCATCTCCTCTGTCGTGGGACTTGAGCTTACTTCAAACTGTTCACAACCATGTTAGTTCATACAGGTGGCCAGTTCGACTCACAATGATTCATTCTATTCAATCTTCACAGTCGACGAGCATTGGTTCATAATGGCAGAAAAGTTGGCAATGTATACCCCATCAGGTAGATATATACTGGGAAGTCCACAAAAATACTATCGGTACTAAGGGAGTTGAGATTCATCTTTGCTGAAGGTTTGACTCTCCTCGAGATCACCGTGTTGCATACGCTGACCACATGTATGACTGCGACATATCCCACACGGAGCCTGAGAGGTACTGACAAGACCACCAGCCAGGTCCTGTTTCGCTGCAAAATTGGCCACTAGTTGTCCCAGCTGGACTTTCATTCCCTGTATTTCTTGTGCGACGGTAGACAACAGTTCAAATTGCAGGGACATCGAAGACTTCAAGGCATCATCATGACCGTGAGAATCAAATTCGCTTTCAAAACGACGGCGCTTTCGAGTATGAGAGTCTGCTTCACTTTTGGGACATAGACGTTTCTGATGATGTCGATGCTGCTCTGTGCTTAGGCCTATGACCGATCATATGATTAACATCTTGTACAATAGGTTGCAGTCACTCACATTTGATATCTGGACATGGAGTTGGCATTGTGCCAATCTGAGTCATGTCTTGACACGGAACGTCAACATAGTGGGACCCATGACATTCGACACCAGCGTCCAGCACAGGAGACCGAGCTGACATGTCACAAATGTCGAGTCGTGATTAAAGTAGCATCAACAGGGAGCTCAAAGAGAACATACTTTCAAGTAATGTGATGAGTACTTTTGCCATCTGTGTGAATGTTCAAGAATGAGCAGTTTGCCTACATTTATGTCTCCAGCTTTTAAATTTTCAAATTGCCCGGCTTAAATGATCTGAGCTTCAACAAATCCCAAGGGATCAAAGGTACTACTAGCTTATCTGCATAGGCAACACTGAGCGAGATGGCGAGGATGTAAGCGAGCTGTTACAGCATGTAACTTCCAAACGGAGGTTGGCATACCTTGGAATCCCCTCGGGTATTTTGCAGATTAGGTAGCTTCACTCAATACTAGGCTGACTGAGATGCGGAATGCAAGGGATCGCTTCACGTACCGAGGCCTTGAGGGATGGGAATGAATGTTGCCAAAAAAGGCTATCATTAATTTTCCCATCCGCTGAAAAGACAACAAAGGGTTTGGGTGGCTGCTCCCTCAGATGAGGTGCATTCGACCCAGGAGCTTCTGGAGGTCAGGCAAGGCTCCCAAGGACTGGGGAGAGTAGGAGAACTAAGGGAGAGTAGAGGTGTTCAGTCACTCCAGGACTGAGCTCAAACATATACAGAGGAAAGAGGGAGATTGCTTAGTAAGCTAGTACAAGCCTACATAAGCTAAGGTAAGAGTCCAGTGTCAGTACTACTATCAGCAACTCTACACACCTAGAGACAGGACAGTCTCTACACCACCAACTGGTCAGACTTGCCCGCATCTCCGAGTCTCCAAAGACTCTGTCACTGCAAGCCCACTGGAGTGATCTGCAATCCCGAGCAACCTCTATTTGAACATGTCATGGTGCAAGGAAAATCCTTGCTTGGATGCTTGAGAGCCAATGAGGTGAGTGCTGAAATGCAACTTAGATCGTGTTGTTTACCTTTTTTCAGATTGACTGGTTGTTGGTTTTGTGAGGAAACCGCACTAGGGGTGAATTCGTGATTTGTTGCCAGTACTCTAACACTTGTCCATGACCAGTGTAGGGGATCGCTTCGCATGATAGACGACAAATCAGAGGTCTTGAGGATGAGAACACGCTCGTTGCCCAAAAAGGCGATCATTAATTTTCCCATCTGCTAACTAGCCAGCTCATCCTTGTCTCTGATCTCTGATGCCACCACACCACTGCAAACTACCTGAGTGCTCTGCAATCCTGGGCAACCTCCATTTGTTACCGCTGAAATGACTGCCGAAATGCGACTTAGAATGTGCTGCTTGCTCTTTTGCAGATTGATTCACTCGCTGTTGGTTTGCGACACATGTTTTTGCGAGTGTGAATTTATGGCTCATTGCCATTATTCCAACTCGTCACTTGTACATTGTTCAAGCTACGTTATCCGTGCTGTGTCCACTAATTTTCTGCTGCTATAAAGGTCACACCAATAGACTCTATCACTCCTCGTCACAATCCTGCCCACTTCGAGACATCTCATCATCACTCAGGCATGGCCTTAGCAATACCCACCTCTGCTACAGAGAGCGATCATTCTACACCTCCCGGGAGAAAGTGGGCTCGTTCCAATGCCTTACAATTGGGGCCCAGGAAAAAATCGTGTGCCATTGTGCTAACTTTGATCTTCCTCAGTGAACCTACTCTGCATCAGAACTTCTCAGGACCCCTTAGTGCACCATGGGCATCACTTTGGCAGGACTGTCCACACCTTTTGCAATGTGCAAACACTCATTATGAATGGTCTTCAAGCCATGTGTGATGGTGCTCCGGAAGACGAGAGCTTGACAGTTGTGTACGTTGCTCATTTTCTTATCTAGTTGATTTTTCTGACTTCAGTCACAGCGAACGAAAGGAATGTACTGTTTTCCGCAAGCTCCTTCGATCGGTACCTGGCTTAGAGGATTGATTCATGTCATCCTCAGAGGAAGAGGTGATTCAAATCGCAGATCTGGTACGTCCTCTTACGAATGATTTATGTATCGAGAATTCAAGTTATATGTCACTACAGATTCAGAAGGGTGCCAGCGGTGCTAGGGCTGATGACACCAAGGGAATGAAGGTGGCAATCATTGATTGGATTACTCCGAAAGGCCAATCGCTAACTCCTCACATTCCTCGCAATGTTAAATCCGGGTGCGGCTTTCATCATGACCACACTGGAGCTCTCTTGTGCCCTGCAGGTCTCAATTGGAACAACTCAGCGTAAGTAATTTGTTTATTGTTTCTTGTGAACAGTGTTATCTATTTTACATGCCTGTGGCTTCCAGGATCCACGCTAAGCTTGCAAATGGTGAGATTCAAGTTTCTGGAGATCAGTGGCCAATTTTCTTATATGCCAATTATATGTATGATTCTGAGGATCCATGGAACGGCCTGCTCCGTAGTGGTCTCCTTGTAGCGGTAAGTCTTGATAACACATTTATATCTTGTACTGACTGATTACCGTGAAGGCGTTCAAACACATTTTTACCTCTCTGAGCTCCGTTGATCAGGAACCGAAGGCAACGCACTCCGGAAATGCTTGCATCCATGGCATGCGCTCGACGACAAAGGCGTCTCTCGCTTATGTCACCACACAGGTATTAGTGAGGGTAAATGTCATCTTCTAATGCACTGATGTTTCGACAGGCCCGCTTTGCGTTGACTTCCGCCCAGGTATTTTCCCGCACTGACCTTGTCACAGATTCCAAACGCTTCTATAATAGTATCCTGGAGTTGCTCGATGACCCAGAGGAGAGAGGAGAGGTTGATCAGTTGATGGCATGGTGGAACCGGTGAGTTTTGATGAAATGATCTGATTTTTTGTTAATGAAGATAACAGTCAGATTTTTCCTCTGTATTCTGATGCTGAGTGGCTCCCATCTGAGAACAGTGCCCTTGCGAGAATCCGTCAGAAGTGTGCGGAGTACAATGAAAGGAGCATACTTGTAATTGAGGGTGCTGACTAATGTGATTTCGAGTAGTAACCACTTCAGGTAACCACTTTTGATAAGCATTTAGCCTGAATAGTTTAGTATCACAATTCAGCCAAATAGCCTATAAAACCATGGTCATCCCAGGGAAGGTCTGCATCCCTCCTGGGATGGGCCAT
>Ga0307518_10000278_pt1 | contig 38708 bp, 19 predicted proteins | sample 25_EM_MG_FD_203889 | JGI IMG/M metagenome (GOLD analysis project Ga0307518, IMG submission 203889) | Populus trichocarpa ectomycorrhiza microbial communities from riparian zone in the Pacific Northwest, United States - 25_EM | ecosystem: Host-associated > Plants > Roots > Unclassified | place... | reverse complement strand
TTCTATTTTTATAATTTTTAGATAAAATTGAGATATAAAAAAAAATTAGGAATTAAATTGAAATTTAAAATATTTTATGTTACTTTTACGGATAAATTTTGATAAAAATAGATGGTGGGAGGAAATTGAGACTACAATGAAAGTTAAAGGAGTCTATTGATACAAAATGTTTGTAGTGAAATTGAGACACTCCATTCATGAACTGAGGATGGAAATTAAAATTTATTTGTTTTTACATAATGAGATAGAAAAATTAAACTTTTATGTTCTTTAAAACACTAAACACTAACATATTTAACCTTAATTTTTAAACATTATATTTATAGAGAGACTATAAGATAAATATAAACTCAAACTATCATATTCTATTCGAGAATAATATAAATCATATCTTAAAACCTTATCTAACAACATAATTTTTTGGATTAAAATGGTTATTTGAATAGTATCAAAGCTATGATGATTAAACGGTCATAAGTTCAAATCTCACCATTACATTCTAATTAATAAAACTAAGCATAAAGTAATGTGAGTTTATGCAAATTTCAAGTAAAAATGACTTTCATTTAAGGAAAAGTATTAAGAAATAATATAAATCATATATTGAAACCTGACATAACATCTTAAGCTTTATAATAAAGATTCTAATTAACTAGTTAAATAAGAATTCTAAACACAAATCATTTTTATCTAACAACATAATTTTTGAATAGTATCAAAGCTATGATGATTAAACGGTTATAAGTTCAAATCTCACCATTACATTCTAATTAATAAAACTAAGTATAAAGTGATGTGAGTTTATGCAAATTTCAAGTAAAAATGACTTTCATTTAAGGAAAAGTATTAAGAAATAATATAAATCATTTATAATAAAGATTCTAATTAACTAGTTAAATAAGAATTCTAAACACAAATCATTTTTATCTAAAAATCTTTTCATGTATCAACGCATTTATATAACATTGGAGAGTTAATGAATTAGTAAATAACTAGATCATTAGCATGCATTACGTTGTGAGTTGGATTAATATATGTTATATCATAAAAAAATCTAGGCTCTGCTAATGTTTTTTCTAGTATAAATTTTTTTTTGAACTATGTGAGGATTGATTTTATATGACCAGGTTGACTTGACGAGTCTAAAGATAACTCGAAGAACTATAAAAATATAGTCTAATTCAAAATAAATATTTAAAATGAGTTTTTTTTAACAAAAATTAAGACTTTTTCAACAAGTCTCTCTCTTTCCTCAAGACCCAAGGATTTAAACACAAGAAAAATAAAGTTTTAGAACCAAAGTGTCAAAATTAAAAACATAGGAATCAAATTAGGAATCTTCGAGACCTCAAGAGCTAAAATGTACTTTTCCTGAATTGAGAAAATACCAGAACAGTCCACATTGAAACAGCGTGGAAAGCCACAGTAACGGCAAGTGGCGAACCCCGTAATTGTAATTGTAATCGGTGGTGATAATGGCAATGAAGTCAATACAGCAAAAACCAAAGGGCAAATGGGAAAGAAGAAGAAATGTAAAAAAAAAAAATATCCTTATCAATTCAGCAGAGATATCTCATCTCATCACTATCTGAAAGGCTGTTATCCTCTGACCACCACCCAAAATCAAAGTCAAAAATCCCAACACCAACACTAAAAACTCAACTTTCTCTCTCTCTCTTACATATAACATAAGATAACCTCACTTATAAAGCACTCCTGTTCCAGCAATCTCTCTCTCTCTCTCTCTCTCTCTTCCTCTTCTTCTTTTTTTTCCTTTGCCAAAACAAACAAAAATGTCCAATCTCCATCTCCATTCCTGTACACTCTCACAGTTTCAAGATCCACCTTGTGTATAGATAGAGGCTGAGAGAAAGAGAGGCCAGGCTTGTTTTTGTTTGAGGAAGTCCTTGATAAGTTTAAGATCTGAGAAAGAAATGGGAAGCAAATGGAGAAAGGCAAAATTAGCTCTTGGCCTGAACATGTGTCTTTATGTCCCTCCGACTGATGTTGAACAACGTGATTCTTCCTCCTCACCTTCTCCTGCTAGACTATTCTCCCGCTCCTCTCACGGGTCCACTACTCCTACCCCTTCTTCTTCCGGCCTCCGCTTGTCCACATCCCCCGATAGCAACAATAAGGTAATAATGATATGTTGTTTCTGCTACTATTTTTCCTTTTTTTAAATAAATAATATTATTCCCATCATGGGTTAATGGGGTTTGTTTGTTTGTTTTTGCTTGCCTTGCCCTGCAAATCTTTAATAATATTGGATTTATTGTTTTGGTTAGTGTTAAAGGCATGTAGTATGATTTGAGATAATTTTATTGGTGCTGCTGTTAAATGTTAAGCGTCCGGTCTATTCGCAACCTAGCTTTTGTTTTTAGCAGACACTAGTCTAATCTAGTTTCAGGGTGGCTTGTCAAGGTGTGGGGTATATATACAAATGGTGGGTGCGTGTGGGTAGTAGTGATATGTACAATACACTGAATACTTGTGAAGAAGGGAGCATGTTGTTATTGTCATGTTGTTTTCAACTCTTTCTATGAGCTTGAGGCCCCTTTTGTGGGGTGATTAAGTTTTAAAGTGGAGAAGTCCCTTTAAAGGACCATTTTTCGCTTTGGCTTATTAGAAAAGTATTACTGTTCTAGCGTCCCATTACCAATACCACCACTCTTGTTTGTTTTGCTACTGTTTCTCCTTTCCCTTGATGGGGAAAAAGTGCTTTGTCTGGTCAGCACTGCTTTACCTTGATCGCACATAATATTATGTTTTCTCTCTCTCTGCTTTTGATGGTGAGTTAGAGAGGATAAAAAAATTAAAGAAGCCTGTGGACCGTTGATTGGGAGCTATCCAGCAGCAATCTTCAGAGAAGTAAAAGTATTGGGGAATCAAAGAACTGACAAATAAAAATAAAAAAAGGAATGAAATTTGGAGCAAACCCATTATACTTCTATCCTTTTGATGAGCTCTGCACTAATATTATTTTTTTAAAATTTGCGTTTTAGGGTTGTTTTCTTGAAAGCTCCTCCATCATTAGTTTGCTCAAGAGTGGCTTGATTATTATTTTTTTTACTTTTGAAAAGTCATCTACTATTGATTATTCATAATTTGGCATTATGTCATTTGCAAGGCTTTGACTGCCTAACATTGACTTCTTTTTTGGTTGGTTAGCTGATTCACCGGGACACAACTCTGCAGCTTTGTAAATAATAATAATAATAATAATAATGTCATTCTGGCTTAAGCATCCCTCAGTGGCTCAGGACTTCTGATGTCAAACCTAAGTATAACAGGAACATGCATTGGAATGCTCTTTAGTCTAGAAATACGTGTCAAAATCATTTAGACATCTACCACTTGATTATTAGTAAATGTGCCATTCAGTGGTTAGTAAAATTTCTCTCCTTCTCTTGAATATGATATCTATAGCTGTGATTGTTTAAACTTTTATTTGTCTGCAATCATATATGTTTGTCTATGGGATCTTTTCTCCTCACAAGACCGTCCTTCTGTACTGCAGAGGACCTGTGCAATATGCCTGACTGCCATGAAAACGGGACAGGGCCAAGCCATTTTTATGGCAGAATGCTCCCACTCCTTCCACTTCCATTGCATTGCCTCTAATGTAAAGCATGGGAACCAGATTTGTCCAGTTTGCCGAGCAAAGTGGAAAGAAATCCCCTTTCAAAGATCTGTTTCTGATGTTACTTGTGGAAAGCCAAGAATGAGCGCACTAGGTTGGCCCCAAGATGATGCTTGGATGACTGTTCTAAGACGGCTTCCTCCAGCTCGAACAGATGCAAACAGGCATATTTCATCACATTATCAAGCCAATGAACCAGCTATCTTTGATGATGATGAAGACTTGGATCCGCAACACGAGACTGCCGAGGGAAACACATCCACTCAAGATGCTGGTGATGTTAATTCTGTGAGAACTGTAGAGGTTTTCACATATACAGAAGTTTCAGCAGTTCCAAAATCAGTCTCTTATGATAATTTCACCATACTAATCCATCTCAAGGCCCCTCTTACAAGTGGAAGACAGAATAGGAACTGGAATCATGCTGAATCACCACAATCATCTCAAGATTCTCGTGCTCCGGTTGATCTCGTTACCGTGCTTGATGTTAGTGGCAGCATGTCTGGTACAAAGCTTGCTTTGCTAAAACGAGCTATGGGGTTTGTGATCCAGAATCTGGGTCCATCTGACCGACTGTCTGTTATTGCCTTCTCATCCACAGCCCGACGCCACTTTCCTCTTCGTCGCATGACAGAGACCGGAAAGCTCGAGGCCTTACAGGCTGTTAATTCTCTGGTTTCTAGTGGTGGGACAAACATTGCTGAAGGTCTAAGGAAAGGTTTCAAGGTGGTGGTTGATCGCAAATGGAAGAATCCAGTTTGTAGCATCATACTATTATCTGATGGGCAGGATACATATACTATCTCTGGCACAAGCATGACCCGTCCTCAAGCAGATTACAAATCTCTTCTCCCGACATCAATTCACCGGAATGGTAGCTCGGGGTTCCGTATTCCTGTGCATGCATTTGGGTTTGGTTCAGACCATGATGCTGCATCAATGCATTCAATTTCTGAGATTTCAGGTGGCACATTTTCATTCATAGAAGCTGAGGGTGTAATTCAGGATGCATTTGCACAGTGCATAGGAGGGCTATTGAGTGTGGTGGTGCAAGAGCTACAGGTCAAAGTTGAGTCTCTTCATCCAAGATTGGAAATTGGTTCAATTCAAGCAGGTAGTTACAAAAGCAGCATCATGGCCAATGCAATTATGGGCTTTGTTGATGTTGGAGACTTGTACGCCGAAGAAGAAAGGGATTTCTTGGTAACAGTCAATATTCCAGTTGATGGTACCAGTGATGAGATGTCATTGCTAAAGGTCAGTTGTACTTACAGAGATCCTATGACAAAAGGTATGATGACTCTTGAGGAAGCTAGCCAAGTAAAGATCCAAAGGCCCGAAATAACCGGAACACGAGTGGTGTCAATGGAAGTAGAGAAGCAACGAAACAGACTCCGTGCAGCGGAGGCAATGACTGAGGCTAGAGCTGCAGCTGAAAATGGTGATCTAGCTCGTGCGGTCTCTGTCCTGGAGAGCTGTGGCAAAGCATTGTCAGAAACTGCATCTACTCGGGCAGGTGACAGACTGTGTATTGCACTGTGCGCGGAGTTGAAGGAGATGCAAGAACGGATGGCAAGCCGGCGGGTATATGAAACATCTGGAAGGGCTTACATTCTATCAGGTTTGAGCTCACACTCATGGCAAAGAGCAACTGCGCGAGGTGATTCCACTGACAGTACAAACCTCATGCAAGCTTACCAGACGCCATCAATGGCGGACATGGTAACCCAGTCTCAGACCATGGTATTCGGTACCCCATCTTCTCAACGTAAACTTAGGCAAACTATGTCATTTCCAGCTGCCAGACCACGGCCAAGGTAGTTTTTGGTGGTGTCCAGAAATTCTCCTCACGTATAATTCCATATCCATGAACCTTTTTTGTTCATTTAAAATTTTGTTTTTCCTCGTCATGTCAGTTTGTGTCAAAGTTAGATTGGAAAGGAAAGGGGGGGTTTGGTATTTTGACAATTGTGGGTGTATTTTCTTGTCTTGCTATGTAAATGAATAAGAAAAAATGGGGGGGTGGGATAGCTGAGATGAGTCTCTGAGAGATAAAACAGTGAAAAGAAAGGTGGTGGGGGTCAAGGTTCTTACACATTCGCATCATGGATGATGATGTACATAAGGAGATTTGATGTTTTCTTTTCCGTTTTCTTCCTGTGAGGTGGTATAGCCCGCCCTGTAAACTGTGGGGATACTCGGGGGGTGAATTCTTCTCTTAAATATATGATATGATTTATATATATTGCCCTCGATTCTTTTCATGACTTTGCTGCCATTATCGGATTAACAAAATAGAGATCAAATTAAATCAAATTAAATCTTAGACATGCTTGGACACAGATGGGATTGCCCTTTTTTGAGATTTCCGCCCTCATCTGATCGAAATATTTATTTATTTTTTATTTTTTTTATGTGTGGTCAATTGTCCAAAATTCTTGTCAGATTGTGCAAGCGTCACAACTTTTGATTGTAGACCAGCATTCAATAATTTTTATTTTTTAAAAACATTTCATTCAAAGGAGCTTAGCATATTAATGGACTCGGTCCAGTTATTCACTGCCTGGGTTAGAACATAACATTTTATAATCTTCTGCTAGAACAGCAGGAGGTGGACTCAAGAAATTATTTCGTGCCGTGATTTGCAACAGAGTTGACCATGTAATTATTATTATTATTAAAAGGAATACAAATGATATATTCTTACTCCTATGGGAGGCCTTTGTCTATATAAAGTTTGGGATAAATTTAATATTTTGCACAGTAAATTAATTATGTTGTGGTGGATGATTTAAATTAATATTTTTTTGGTGTTTTCAGATCATTTTGATGTGCTAATATCAAAAATAATTTTTTAAAAAATAAAAAAATATATTATTTTAATGTATTTTCAAGTAAAAAACACTTTGAAAAGCAATCGCAAGAACTAGATTGAAAATTAGGGGATGCCAAGGTGGATATAATTTGTGACAAGCCCTTTGGGTCATTTGTTTTTTGTTTTTTTTTTGTCTTTTTTGTTTTATAATTTTATTATTTAATATAGTTTTTATTTTTTTAGGGTTTTTAGGTCTGATTTTTTTCACTAATTCCATCCTTTAATATGGAGTATTTTGTTTTCTTTGGATTTTTTTTAATTTAATTTTATGCTAGAATATTTGATTGATTTTTTTTTTACTTGCGTAAGGTTATATCGGGACAATTCTCATCCGATTTAATTTGAAACCTGAACTAAGTAAATAGTCGGGGTGAAATTTTTCAACTTAGAACCGTAGTATTGAGTTTCATTATAATACCAAAAAGTTTCCAACAATTTAGATATTAATTTTTTATATTTGTTTTTATCCAAGCCGCAACAAAAATATGGTTAATAAACTTGTTAACATCCAAGTAACTTATTTTTTGAATTAATTTGTTTTTCAAGATTATTTTCCAGGTTTTTAAGTGTTGTTATAAGATATTATAACATGGAAAGGGTATCTAAGTGGAAAAAAAAGAAAAATATAAGAGAAAATATAAAAAAGTAAATGTTTTGTTAGTTATTTATTATTAGAAAGGAAAACAATTATAGATTTTTAAGAATTATAGAGATAAAATGGGGAATCTTTATATACAATAGTAGAAGTGGGATGTTAGTGAATCTATGAAGTAAAAAGAAATATAGTTTACTCTAAAATTATATTTTAGATTCCAGGTTTGTTGTATTTCAATGACAATTTTATGAGAAAATTAGGAGTGATTGTAGTACCAGGCAATTAAAAAAATCCATATCATTTGGGTTAGGGTCACAACCCAGCATAGTCATACTGTTTAGGCATGACCTGAATGGCATGCCACATCTAGGTTGTTCGGTTCACCATAGCCTGCCACCTTTATACCTAAATGGGCTGCTCCTTTTTGACCTTTCAGGTCAAATAACCAACGGGCTGCTTGCTATACTTTTTTGGGCTTCGACACAGTACCCTTACCAAGCACACACCACCCACTAACACACACCAAATCTTTTATGCAAAGCATATACATCTCTTTTCTCTTCAATGGTCATTTCCTGCCCACATGTCACCTTAAAGGGCATTTACCAACCACTCACCTCTCAACTAACAGCATTGTCAAGAACCACAACCAATGTTAAGCATCAACATTTTTACTAATGGCATGACAAGACATAACAATCAACAACGTAACTTTTTCGGTGCTCTTCATTATTACTCCACTTTCCAATAAGTAAGATGTTGTGATCAAAATCTATAAATATCTTAGATCACTAGGTAATTTAACATGAGCAACAACACAACATAAAGTCAAATCTTCACAACAAGAACCCAAACATAAAGCAGAGTATACCTTGCAAGGCTATTGAGCCATATTGCTACTCCTACGTTCTTTCTCTTACACACTTACTACATTACTCATCTTCTTAATTATTTATTTTAATGTTCAACATACTCATCTTCTCCTATATTTATTAACTTGAGCATTAGAGGATCCCTTGTTCTGATAGGGGACTTATTTTTAGAAGAGCCTATGAAAGTCACCCATCAACTTATATAACTAATGGTCAATCCTAATCACCCACCAACCTAAAATTATAACTATAAAAAACCTAATCTAATCTTGAAGCATTTATAACTTCATCGGCGGTGCCTTCTATGAGAAATTATATAAAAGTTACTTCATTATCATTCACACCTATCATAAAAATTTCTTTTTATGGCTAACGAGTTAGAAATTCCATGACATGAGAGAGTAACTAAACTCCCTACCTTAGGTACTAATTTCCATTAGATAAAAGTGCTCAATAATGATGTTCTAATTACACAATGATAACTTGGTATTCTCCCACTCCTTTAATAGGAAACAAACACGTAGCTCCACTGAATGCATAAAGATAAATCCAATTCTCTAAAGGAATAAGTCAGAACAAATTAAAAGAAAATAGGTACAAGAACATTTATACTCTAACTCTTTGAAGGAGTTGTTTCCTCTATAAAGAGCACTTCCTAGCAGGTCTTAACCACAAAAGTGTTATTGTCATTAACTTTCCTCTATATCTCACTCACATGTTCCGTGTCTAAAAAGATCTATAAGCGAAATTGAAATTAGTAACCACACAAGCTTTTGAGAATGAACATTGCCCTTATTATATGGGGTATATTCACTTTATCATTGAGTGCTATACACTTATTTTTCTAAAATCATGTTTTTGCCAATGATAACTTAGAAAACTATGATGAACTTATAAATTAAAAAAAGAACAAAAGAAAAGGAATGAAATAAGATGATGATGATAATAATAAACTAGCAAAATAAAACTAAAAAGAAAAGATAATACCAAATTTCTGTTGGTTGCCTCTCACCAAACATTTTATTTAATGTATTGACTAGACAATTTACTGTGCATGTCACTGTTATGGTGGTTTAAAAAGATCAATAACCTCAACTTTCTCCATGTTTCTCTCAAGATAAGGCTTTGCTCTGACCATTAACTTTAAATGTTTCATTGTTCTTTAAATTTTTTAATTCCACTATGCTATAAGGATATATTTAAACAATCTCAAAAGGACCACTCTAATGTGTTCTCAATTAGTCGAGAATTAAAAAAGAGAACTTTCATTCCTGGTGCTAAGTTCTAGTAAATGAACTTCTTGTCATGATACACTTTAGTCCTTTCCTTATATATATTAGCATTTTTATAAGCTTCATTCCATAGCTCATATAGCTCATTTAATTAGAGGAGTCTCTTTTCTCAAGCTTTGTCCATATCAAAGTTGAGTGTTTTAATTACATCAAATATTTATTATGCATTCAATATACGTTCATTCATCTATGTTAAATTTCAATCGGGAATAATGTTTTCATCAACTCAAATCTCACAATCAATCACCATTTATAATCAATTAGGGTATTAGCTTAATTAATCTCATAAATAATACAAAATTAAGATCAATGAATGAAATCAAAACTGAAATAAATGATCATTCAATTAGAGTTCATAATAATCTCTTCTTAATAACCAAATAAAGATTTTAATTGTTCATAGTAAAAACTTGATGCTTTCAATATAAAACCTAATTTGATTTTTTTTTATTTCTTTAAAACCTTCCCCAAACTGCTACTGTCATTATAAAAAAATTGTCTTCTGCCCAATGACTCCCTTTTCCATTATCTTTTTTCAAGGCCTACACTTATGCTTGTCTTGTCTCCAAGTTAATTTGCCAGTTGTCCTTCTCAATACCAAACTAATTTGGATTTTCTATGGGAACTTCCAATGTTACACTCCTAAAAAATAAAGCCAACACCTCATTTTCCATTTTCATTTCTATTTGTGCTATTGTCCAGCTCATTTTTAGACTAAGAGAGACTTTTTTTGAACTTGGAATTTGATTAATGTTGTAGCTCTAGATATGTAGATGGATATTGGCTTTTGAATCACTTAATTTGGACTCAAGATGCTCAAGTTATAGGCTTGTAAATGTTCAGTGCTCAAGCATAAATTTTACTCGAGATTTCCAGCCCAGCCTTTGGACTAACGTTTGGTGGCCCAAATGAATTGGATTTTTATAAACCCGACCTTTTTGGAAAGCTTGAGATGTCCTCTAAAACCATTGTTGAAGACCAAATTTTAAGCCAATAACTTCTTCTATAACAAAAACATTAAAACATCTTTTAAGTTTATTGCACAAAAAATAAACTATATGTGTGTGTGTGTGTGTGTGTGTGTGTGTGTGTATATAATGTACGAAGCTTTTTAGAGCTTCTAATACAAGACAATGGTACCGTGTGCAAAATCCTTTCAACAACATTATATGGATCTACTTAGGTGTGGTATCATAACCTAGAGTCTACCTTCATCCTTAACTTTTAAAATCTCAATGTTAAAATCATCCCCCACTTTAGTATAAGTATATCAGCTAAAAAAAACACCACTAACCTCTTTACTATCACACAGTAATAAGATGTGAACAACATAACATATCTTCAAAGGTTTTAACAAAAAAATGCTAAACGTGGAGAATTTACTCAAACTCATTGCCACTGAAATCCTGATCAATGAGGTTTATAACTATTTTTTATATAAACTATTGTACAATCTTCCTAATAAAAATCAATATAATATAAAGCAAACGATAGGAAACCATATTGAAGTGGAAGAAACAAGTGTAACTAGAAGCAAACGATAGGAAACCATATTGAAGTGGAAGAAACAAGTGTAACCAGATAAGAACACCCTTATTTCTAGCCATAAAGAGCATAATCTTATAGGTACCATCAATCTCGTATCATCCCTAAGGCAACTAAAAAGAATATTAAATGATCCATTCATGATCGAATGACATTCTCTAAGCTTATGACCAAACTTTTAACCACCATATACACTAAGGTAATAACTATCATTAAGGGAGAAGAATATATGTGATACCCAACTCCTATTAAAGTGGCATGAATGCAAGAAACCCCAACAAGTCTTGTTTCTTTCACCACGACCACGATCATGATACTGAGAAATATCATGCCTAAATAGAAAAAATTAATCTCTAAGGGTTATCTCTAATAATTTGTAAGGAAGAAAATGTAACCCAAACAAATAGAGAAAGATTCTCATGATGCATTAACTAAGATTAGATAATGTTTATAAATTGTATCTCCATTTACATGAAAAAATCTTTTGAACTTTTTCATTACATGAGATTAGATAATCTTTATAAATTGTATCTCCACTTACATGAAAAAATCTTTTGAACTTCTTAATAAAAGTAATAGTGATTCTTCATGTCTTCAAATGGGTATCTATATCTCTAAAAAATAATCTCCATGTTTCCAATAAAATCTCAACGATGAGATTCTTATTGCCCTATTAAAATCTTCATGCAAACTCTTATATATCATGTTAGCATGTTAAAAAAAAAACCATGAGTAGATAACACATTCTTTCTTTTCCTTCTACTTCTATTGGTTAAGTCTTTTAAACATAAATTCTTAAAAAGATTTTTTTTGGGGGGGGATGATAATGCACCAAAAATTAAAAGAAAATCCATGTCATTAAGGCCAGGTTCAAATGGCCTAACACCTTTACATCATTTGGGTTTGGCCTAAATGATTTGGTACCTTCATGCCATTTAGGTCTGTCTTAAATGGCGTGCCACCACTAGGTTATTCGACCAAGAAAAGCCTGCCACCTCCAAGACCAAACAATATGTTCCCTCAATTCCATTTGGGATAAGCCACGAATGAGTTGTCTATCATGATGCTAAGCATGTACCTCAATGTATTTTTAATTTTGAGATGTCATAACAACGAATGCACCATCTACTAGCTTACACCAAAATTTATATACAGAGTATAGATATTTTTCTCTCTCTTTAATGGTCACTGCCTAGCCATAAGTCATCTTAAAAGGCACCTACCAAACACTCATCTTTCCACCAATGACATCACCAAACATCAGAACCAATGGTGTGTTAGTGTATATATCATATAACCAATTAATTGGTTATTCATGACATTGACTTTGTGTGTGTGTGTGTGTGTGTGTATATATATATATATGCTTATCTATCTTTAATATTCATCAAATATTTAATTAATGAATTTAGAGTAAAGATAAAGTCTTAGGGACAAAAATGCTTTGCAAATGACATTATAAAGTTGTTATAATTATGAGATTCCTATTGCATCAAAGCATTGTTCCTGAATGTTTGTGGTCAATACATATTATTATTATTTTTTCTTTTATGAAAGAAAGCAATTGTTCTCATAAATTAAGGCATGAAGAATATCTAGAATTAATATGTAGGTGCTTGTCAGATGACTTATACAATGAACTAACTTGCATGAGAATTTCATATGGAGAGATCACTTATGTCTATGGAAAGGCTCACGTAACAGTTATGTAAGTGATCCTTAAACTTGAGATCACTAAGTTATCTTATATAGAGAATGTTATGTTTTGATCCTGCTACACGTTGTCCTAATTAAGGGTAATAAATGAGCAAATATTGGTTATAACATTAACTATATGAAGGTATTTAAGTAATAAAGAGAATATTCATCACCCTAGGTGAATTAGTGAAAATATTTCATTTGTTCTTAAATAGTATTTATTGTAAATCCTTATGTAAGGTGGAATGAAATTTGAAATGAGTTTCAAATCTTATTCAAATAATTAATGATTATGGTGTTGAGAACACACATGATTTGACAGAGTAGACACACTCCATACTATAATGTCTTAATCAGAACATTATTGAGGAAGAGATAAAAATTACACTGAGAAACTCGTCACTGAAAGTTAAGTCAAACCATTTATGACTTTTCTAATATTTAAAGGATTATGATAGGTTGCTAAACATTGTACTATATTAAAAGATAAAATAAAAAAAAAACTATTAAAAATAATTAAAGGATAAAAAAAGCATATCTGGCCAGTAAGTGAACTATCAAACCTATGAATCAAGTAACCTAGGTTAGCACACCAAACTTGTGAATTGAGTTATTGACTCTAGTGAAATTATAATTTGTGTTTTGAAAAATTATTTTTTTATTTAATTACATGATAACAAAAATAGACGATCGTTAAACCAAACACCAATCTAATACTAAGATGCTGAAAATAATAACAAAATAATAATAATAATAAAGTTAAACTTGTTAGACCTTTTCTATGATACTATTTTTTTTAGAATATGAGAAAACAAATAGGTAAAAAAGAGAGTCAAGTTCAGGAAAAAAAAAGAGAGAGAAAAAACACCCCAACAAACCCATTTTGGGTTCACAATTTTTTTCCTGAACTTAAATCAAAAAATTAAAAAAAATAAGAAAAAAATATAGATCAAGATATTTAATATTGTAATATGGGTTATTTACCTTATTGTATTTAATGAATTTGTTTATTTAAATCAAATTAAAATAGAAATGGAAAAATACATAAGATTTTTTGGATAAAATAAAAGGCAAAAACTTCTATACAAGGTTGCACATATAAAAAATATCATAATAAATAAATATTTTTTATTTTTAAAAATAAATTTAATGTGTCTATATATATATATATATATAATATTAAGAAAACTATAAATGAATAATACGAATCTCTTAAAAAATTAAACAAATCTAATATTATTAAAAACTAATAACTATTTTTAAAAAGGATAAATAAGCAAAAAAATCAGAGAGAAGTAAAATAAAAATTTAAAAATTAATTTTAAAAAATATAAAAATGTTAAAGAAAAAGAAAAAGAAAAAGAAAAAAACAAAGATTGATGTCATGCCTCGTGCCTGACCTATGACTAAAGGGCCCGGTCTTGTGATCTTTTTTTTGTAAGATAATGGGGATAGACGACATATCATCCGCAATTTAATTTGAAAAAAAAGACGACGCATCGTTTAACATACATAGATTCCAATTATTGTGGTGGTTGTAAAATCGAAATGCCTGGTTTTTATCTTCTAAAAACCAATTTTCAATTAATTTTCAACCCCAAACATCTAGAAAACACTCTCATAATCTTGTTCAACCCATCCTTAACCTCCAAAAATACAGGAAACCTGTCTAAAACCAAGAATCAACTTGGAACCCAATTTCTTCCCTAGCTCAGATATGTTTTTTTTTTTGAGGTATTTTCAAGGTATCAAAACATCTAATTTAAATATTCCCCTCGTTATATAGAACCATATGAAACAAAAATTTAATATTTTGGTGGCCAAAATCATTGAAATGAAAACTCTCTCTCTAAGTCGGATTCTGGTGATTGCCTCTCTCTCCTCTCACCTAACAAGGACTGAAAATGATGAAATTGAATTTTAGTACCGAAATGAATATTTGAAAAACGCAAAGCAAAAAATTATAAGGGACAAAAATGTACTTCATAAACAAATTCGAACGCACCATCAATGTCACTCGTGTATTGCACTTTAGTCATCCGTCTTGCAATTCAACCCTCACCCCTAAAAAAAACATGCAATTTGCCTCTAATTTGAGAAATGTTGAGGAACCAAATTAAAAATTGTTAAAAGTTTCAATATTATAATTTACTATAAAATATGAGAGGATAAATAGTGATGTGGCTACAATAAAAACACCTTACTATTTAGTTTTATAGATAACAACAACAACAATAATATATTGAAACTATTATATTTGAAGTGTTATTTTGTATGTTTAATTATACTAACTATTACGAGTACCACATCTACATGTTATCAAAGTTTTTGTAAGATGGGATGATTTGTTTCTATCCTTAATTAAAAAATAAAATCATTAATTAATATCATAGTTATAAGCTTTGTTTTAACTCATGATTTTATTCAAGAACACAGTTTTAACTGATTAACTTCTAGATCGATATGAGGTTTTTATGAAATTATATTGTTTTAAGTAAAAAAAATTATTGATAATATCATGAATTGACGTGTCAAGTAAAATAAATTTTACGAGATTAACTTTCTAAATGATTGGACTCGAAATTAATAGGTCTATCTATAGAAGGCTATGCCGGACTGGGTTTGATAATAATTGTAAGCGTGTATCTATCTATTCCGAAGCCCAAATCCCTCGCGAGGAACCCATGTGTTTATGTTTTCATGGGATTTGGCATCGTAGAGCATCACCGTTGTTTTGTAAAATGGATTTATCTAGTTCATGAAATGAAAGCAAAAAAAAAAAAAGAAAAAAAGAAGTTTCCAATATAAAGCTAGTCGATTAAAAATGGTTGAAGAGTCACTTTCATGTTTGAAATTCAGTTGCTTTCAAAGAGGTTGATGGGTTTGTTTCTTTTATACTACTGCTATATTTCAAATCTTCATTCATCAGTATTTTTACCAGTACTATTAATAATTATCAGTCTCTTTCCCGATGTATTTATCACTATCCATCTGGCTGTCAAATCTCTGTTTCTCGTTTCTCTTTTGGACTTGTTACTTCACTTGTTGTGATTGGTTTGTTTACCGATCAAGTAAATTTAGAATTACTTTGGAAATGGTTTAATTTGGAATGGAGCAGGTTTTACTCCTGATGGGATTTCTGCCGACCAAATGCATGTAGCTAGCTAGGCTAGGTGGGTCGTTTATAAACATTAGTTGGCTGAGGGAGGCATCTCTGGGTTGCCTCAGCTCTGAAAGAGGGTCATGTCCTCACTAAGTGCTTGTGCTATGTATTTGATGTGTAACTCAGTGTACCAGGGCTCCCCTTTTAATGAATGGTCTACCTGCCGTCATTTCTATGGACACTTTTGCATTTAAGGGCTATCTATTCTTGCGTTTCACCATCTTGCTAGATGTTACTCATAAAACTGTAGATGACCGACTAATAATTTCCGTGGAGCATTTATCATTAAATTGTGTCGTTAGTGCCATAATTAAGTGCAACAATCTAGCATAGTGTTTCTATTTCTTGCTTCAATAATTTGCCTAGCGTGTTGAAAATCATTGGAAGCAAAGTGTTTGTTGGCCAACCATGAATCTACCAATTTCTAACTACCAGTTTCTAGAATTGTTGGTGCCGGTACGCAATATTACATTGAGAACCCAGTGTCTGTATTGATGTCCAGATCATCTTGGAATGTGTGAATTTGTAGGGATAATTTGATATAAAGCATGCAATTTTTCCATAGGTTTTAAGTCTTTTTCCTCATTTTATAGAAGTTCCAATCACTCTCGTTTATCCTTCCTGGAGTTTTATATTTCATGTTTTGAGTTATCAACTTCAATCATATGTACTCTTAAGCTTTTCTATAATATGCTTGGTGCAGATTGGATTCCTTATGATTGACGAAGTTGGATGAGCAAATGAAGGTTTCTGTTTTCCACTATGAGTCTCTTTTTTCGAATACTAGTCGGTCTTTTAGGCCCCAACCAGCACAACACACACACAGCACTGGATGATGTAATTTTATATATTGTTCCTTTAAAAATCCTGAAAAATTGTTTCTTTCAAACTATTTTAGTCCTATTGCAGTTGTAGGAAGAATAATTTCCTGCGACGTTTGCAGAATCAATCTCAGATGCCTTGCAAGTCCCTAGATACTAAAATTTGTGATCTGATGTTTTTGTCTTTTAGCTTGTTCTCTCTTTTCTTTTCAGCGAGTATTTACCAGATTTAGATTTGTTTTGGAAGGCCAATAGATATTGGTATTGCCAAGCGAACTGTTACTATGTTGAACAAGTAGAAAATTTCCATTCTTGATTGGGACATGGAGTTGACTGGCACTTTTGTTTATGCTAGTGTTTGAGTAGATGAAGCTTCAGCTGAAAGTTGCTCTTGCTTTTCTCATTGGCTTAATCTGGATCCAGCAAGGTTTTTCTGGTTAGTAATTAATCCATTCCATCTTTAGCATTCGATTCTCCACCTTTTAGTACAGTTAAAACTATAAATCCCATTTACAAGTTTCCTTGGTATATCGATGAGCCTGGGAAGGCTAGGCATCTCTCATCAAACATGTTTAAGTAAAGGTTTCATTCCAACAGATGCGTCAACATAGCTACTACATGTGCATCAAGAGTGGAACCTGTTACTTGAAGGTTTTTGCTCAGAGATGCCTAGACTGCATTAGATGTTCCTTTGATAGCAAATTTGCTGCATTTTTTAATGTGTAAAGGCCTGATGCATTGAGCTGCACTTAATTTTTCATCATCTACATAAATGCAATATGTTTCATTTCTAGTTAATTGGATGGTGCAGATGAACTTTCAGCTAAATCAGGCATCAACAAATGGACATGTACATGTTCAGCATCATATCAAGGAAATCAGAGCTATATTAAATCTAATTGTTCTACATCCTGTGATTGCAGTCCGGGTATGCCGTTGCTCATTATGGTATAACCGTCCAGAAGTTCTAAAATTGTTGACCTTTTAAATAGTGTTTTTCAGTAGTTGGCAAAGCATGCTCTACTAGTCTCATTCTTACACTAATAAATATTAGCCACGAGAAATCTCCCCTTCACCAAAAAAAAAAAAACCATGAAACATACCCTGTTTGTATAGCCACCAAAGAAGTCATGACAGTTTCAGTCTGATTCTTAACTATAACATTATGTTCACTTAGGAAATAACAAGGACATTAATAAATGATTGCTGATTCTTAATTTTTGTAAATTGTTTTTTTTTTGGTGACCAGGGCAACCATAAAAAGAAGTAAAAGGTTTTTCTCATAGATAATAGTTGAGTTTGCTTTAAGTTGTATACTGTGGGACCTCCACTTGCAGATTCATAAGGGACTGTATTACTCTCTGATATGCTTTAACTTATTGTTCTTGAAATGAACATTTTTATGATAGGTGAAAGACTAATTTTATTTGGATCCATGCATTTTTAAAACTTAATACCATGAGTAACTTCTGGGTCTTGGCTATTTATGAACACATTCTCTTCTGTTTGAAAATTATTGATTATATTGTCTGTATTTGAATGATTAATCTCATACGAAGCAGATGGTGGACAAAGTGGAGGTATGTGGACATGTACATGTTCTTCCGATGGGTTACCAAAAGTTGCAACTGGCATTCAAGATACTACCTGTTTTACAGCCTGCAACTGCACTTCTGGTACTTGGTTCCTGTGGCAGTGTTTTTCTTTCTGCATAATTTAGTCTGTTGGATGCTGCTTAGTAAATATTTAAAAATTTGATTTTTCATGGTGTATAACCTCTAGAATATCTTCTGGATAGTTTTTTGACTTCACAACTTGTTTGATGTTATAAGGAAGAAAGGCCACGCAGCAAAACTTAACAACTAAATGATCTCTCTGAACACCCTAATTAGCTTTGAATTATTTTCTGTTTCAATCATGGATCTAGCAGGTTTTTCAATAATCTACGTTTCTGTTTCAACATTAGATTTTATATGGGATAATGAAGCTGAAATCTGAATAGGAGGTGTTTTGTAACAGTAAAGAAGATTGCTCAGCTCCTGCAACAATGTTGACAAAACCAATCACTGCAGTCAAGTTCAAGCATTGCTTGGACTTGATTGGTTTGTGTGGTACTTGAGAGGTGCTTGGTAGAGACAATTAAAGAGGAGTTCAAGTTTCGTAAATTGGCTTAATTTTAAGTCAATGTAGAGATTTGTTGGGTTTGTCTTAAATTGTGGGCCCAATGAGAGAAGAAATACTCATACTTGGTTCGTACAAAAACCTAAAGTTGTAATATTTTAGGCTTAAGACTTATTTGTGAGTGTTTACATTCTCAAGGAAGTGAAAAAGCGAGTTTTGGGTTATTTTGGAATTTTAGGTGTGAGAACAATTTTGTATGACACTTTGTAACCTTCTACTTCTTTAAAGTGAATTTCCCTGGTCGTCTCACCCGTGAAGTAAGTCTAAGTTGCTGAATTCCGTGAGTTATCTTGTATGATTGATTGTGCTTGTCTTTTATATTTCTCTACTTGACAATAGGTTTTAGATTTTAGGGCAGTTTTCGCTACAAGGTGCAACTAAGAGCTATCGTCGATGGACAATTCACATCTTTATGATTTGATTTATTTTGTGCATCTCTACAGTGCATTATAGTAACAGATGTTAAGTGAGATAGGCCACGCTTTACATACATAATGTGCTTATACACACACTCATATACATTATCATTGTATTTTATTTCTTTTTCTTCTCCATGTTCTTGTTACAGGGACAAATTTGACTAATATCATACTGATCCAATCACTTAAAACCTTGTTCTTTCTCTCAAGTTTCTATTGAAGCTGGATTAACAATAACCATAAAGAACATCAATCGGGTTGTCCAGATACTATATAATAAGAACAAAATTTTACTGTATTTTTGTATTTATTCAAATGACATATTTATATGTTTTTAATTATGATTTTTTCGTTGGTTCAATTTTGTGTTTACAACCATTGGCTAGTTGTAAGATGAGTCATCCATAGCCTGACCTATTTGCATATGCTTGCTTCTTAACAGGTTCTCTTACTGATGTTCAAGATACAAGAAAACATTTTTCCAGCAAGATAGTTTTGGTCATCCTACTATTATGTGTCATACTCACAACTCTTGCATTTCTTGCTTCAATAACATGCTATCTCTACCGAAAGGACAAGTGCCTTATCCAGTCACCAGTATTCTTGTCAGACAGGGAAAGGAGTTGCAATAGTGCTACAAACTTAATTAGTCACAGAGCATCTTCAGTGTCAGAAACTAAAATAAGGGTTGATTCCCCCATTAATCCTATATCAGGTAGGTAGCATTTGTTATGGTTACAAGTGAATGATCAACTTAAATTGGTTCCCATCAAAGTTTGACATATCAATTGTCTATTGCTTGTCATGATTTGTCATTCAAGTGTTTTTTCATATTCTCAGGGTGTTTTCGCAAGGCTTCTTTCTTGTGTAGGAGCAAAACAGAGATTATACAAGGAAATTTAATCCTTTTCACGTACTCTGAGCTGGAACATGCAACCAATAAGTTCTCCCATTCTAATCTAATTGGACTTGGAGGAAGTAGTTATGTATATCGTGGTCAGCTCAAGGACGGTAGGACTGTGGCAGTTAAGCGGCTGAAAGCTCAAGGTGGTCCTGATGCAGACTTCCTTTTTTCAACAGAGGTACCGCCTCTGCTTGGTACCCCATTTTCCTTATTGTCAAACACCAACTTCTGTATTTAGTTATTCATTGAAGTGTAAACAGCAGATCAGTTTGTGCTCCACAAATCACATACAACCTTTTCATGTTGTTTTGCACAGGTTGAGCTGTTAGCGAAGCTCCATCACTGTCATGTTGTGCCTTTGCTTGGCTACTGCTCGAAGTTCCAAGGGAAATTTTCTGAGAGGTTGCTGGTATTTGAATACATGCCTAATGGTAACCTGAGGGACTGTCTGGATGGGGTTTTAGGGGAAAAAATGAACTGGCAAACTCGTGTTACTATTGCAATAGGAGCTGCAAGGGGTTTAGAATATCTTCATGAATCAGCTGCTCCAAGAATTTTGCACAGAGATGTCAAATCAACCAATATTCTTATGGATGAAAACTGGAGGGCAAAAGTAAGAATCTTCTTCTTTAGGTCTCTGCTGAAAATATTTACTCCAAATAGAAACACAACATATTTTAGCAGGGATGGGACTTGAACTTCAATCCTACCCCCTTTTTCATCCTTTTCATGAGAGAATACCATAACAAAAATTTTCTGACTGCAAATTTAGATGAGACAACTGTCAAATATTAATTAGATATGAAAATGTTTTTATTCAAATTAACTAAGTTGAACAATGAAGCCTTAAATGCAATCAAACATCCATAACCTTACACTGACAACAAAATGTGCAGATTACTGATCTTGGTATGGCTAAACGTTTAAGAGGTGATGGAGTTCCCAGCAGTCCCAGTTCTCCTGCAAGAATGCAGGGCACATTTGGCTATTTCGCACCAGAGTATGCAATGATTGGAAGAGCCTCTCTTATGTCAGATGTTTTCAGTTTTGGGGTAGTTCTTCTTGAACTTATCACTGGTCGGCAACCAATCCATAAATCAACCAACAAAGGAGAAGAAAGCCTTGTCTTATGGGTAAAAAGAATCTTGATTTTGTTGCATGTATTATATTTCATACCGGCAGGTTGAGTAGCTCAAAAAACTACTCAACCTGACTATCCCAAATTGTGATATTCCTTGATGATGCCAAAGATGTCTTTGGCAGATGAATCATTATTGATGTTATGTAAACATAGAAAACGCGCTCCCAAGTATGCTAAGCATAATTGTGCCTGTAGAGTACTATTACTGATATGTAGTTTATATTCCTCTTCTATTGCAGGCTACTCCTCTTCTCCAGGATAGTGGGCTAGTATTACTAGAGTTGCCTGATCCACGCTTGAAAGGGAATTTCCCAGAAGGAGAGTTGCAAATAATGGCTTACCTGGCAAAGGAGTGCCTGCTGTTGGATCCTGATGCTCGACCAAGCATGGGTGAGGTGGTACAAATCCTCTCAACTATAGCACCAGAAAAATCCAAAAGGAGAAACATTCCTGTGAATCTTTTTCAGGTAATGTATTATAGCAAGTCAAGTTTTTTTATTTACTATGTCTCTTTCTTTCATGTGACAACTATTTGTGATGGTTTTTTCTTACTATTCCTGGTAAACAATGAGAACCATCTCAATGCTCGGTGTAAATTCTGTGTTCAATTTCTTGAATTTTGTGTTCCTTTTGGAAGTGGAATTTCTGAAAAAAAATTACTTATCAAAATCTTATGTTTTTTGATTATGTATCAAATCCAGCTCTCATTTATTCATTTAGTTAATCTCTAAGGAGGTAAATGTAGTGCTGCATCTAAGATTCTGAGAGCACAGATGAAAGCAAAGCATGCTTCTTTATGTCAGTGATTGAGTGCGCACTCGTCCCTGCTTACCAATCTTACTGTCTGAAATTTCCTAGAATGCTTCCCCTGATATGTACATTTATCCTTTTGGTCAATGTTATAAATGTCACTGCTTATGTCTTATGCAGATGTCTTCAATCCAGAGAATGAAAACTGAGCTATTCAAAGAAAAACCCGACAGTCGAGCTGAATGTCCTGTTGATGCAGAGGAAGTACTGAAGCCAGACAGGTCAATTCAACAGTCAGCTTTAGATGTAGAACACGACCTTTTTGTTGGAAGCAACAATGTAGGGGCAGATAATAATTCAATCAAGTATATGGAGAGGTTAATCCTTTTGACTTCAAAAGCTCAAAGTTTGCGTTCCTCGGATGATGAGGCCGTGGACTTAACTGAGCCTCGGCTAGAATCATTCTGCATGGCTAATGTTAAATCTCCATGAAAAAGCTGCTCCCTATGAAGGCAAAAAATATTTTTTTCAGGTACTTTGCAGTTTGGCGGTACAACTTTTGGTTTCTTACATAGAGAAGCATGCAAGTTTTTGGTCATTTCTTTATTGATTTGTATTTAATTGTTCATGTACAGAAAAATTTATAGAAAACTCGTTTTTTTGGGTAATATGATATGGCTTCACGGTTCATCTTACAAAGAAGTTGATTTAGTTTTTTGTATGAGAAACAGTGCTCAGGTACATATGTGATACGTCAAATTCATTTACTGTGAAATGCTTTAAATAAGGAAAAAAACCAAGAAAGAAAAACACAGTGTGGCAAATTCTGATAGAAAGCAAGCTTTCAAGTTAGGGTTTGCCAAGATGTTCAAGCTCAAGTTTGAGCTCTCCTGATTCTGATTAAAAACCTTTCTTTTTAATCAAGTACAACAACTTCGTAGATAGTTTATTTTCAGTCATGACAGTTTGAGAAATAGGAGTGGTCATACTTCACTTTTTTTTGTACCAAATACAAATCTTTCTTCGGTGGGCTATAGGTGACAAAATAATTTCTATCACAAGATCTTTAAAATCTTTAGCTTTTATCCCAATGAATTTCTTGAGTTTGGAAGTTAAATTGTCGGCACCCTTCATGACTACGATTTTTTTTTTCTTGAATCAAATTCAATATCAAATATTATATTGCCATGGAAGCAACTTGGTTCTGTAATGTGTTTTTTGGTGTATATTCTGGTAAGTCAAGTCTCAGTAGTTGTCCATGTGCAGTGGTAGCCATGTTGAGCACTTGACTTGTTCAGGTGTTAATAATTAGTTGGGTCGTCCATTTTTGCAATTCTATTGCCTAACTTTGAATGGTAGTTGAAGGAGTGACCTGAAGAAAGGATGTTGCATAATGTTCTACCAATTAATATCTACCATCTAACTTCTACAAAGAGAGGATACCAGTTAATACCTCAGTAGTTGAAGTATTGTCCGTCGTCTTAACTCACCAATGGATCCTCCTCCACCACCACCACCACCACCATCTACTGTTCCACTGCTTGGTCCACCACACCATGAAGGAGGATGCTTGGATTCATGGTAAGTTGTTCTTGTTCTTTTTAAATTTATACATCTGGAGGAAACTGCAACATTGGTAGCTAGAATTTGACATTGTAGTATTTTATTAGTTGGTTACTGGGAATATTCACATTTTGCAGTTTATGGTTTCTGTGCTGCTGCGGCCTTTTCTCATGCTGCTGCCCTCCACTGTTTGAGCCTGTGCCACCTCCCCCCTAAAGCTGCATTTCTTTAGTTATATTTGGTTCGTGAGAAGAAACTAGAAAACATAGTTCATTGACACTTTATCTTCTGATTTTTGGCCCAAAACTGCTGTGATACCTTTATTTTCTTTTGTATCGCTTTTTTTTTTTTTGGTTTTATGTGATTCTCTGGCTGTGTTTAGCTGATGAATGTTGAGTTGCAACTCTGCCTGTAACGTAGCTTCTCCAATTTGTGCTTTTTAGAGTTGGTGTGAATAATATTTATTGAGTTAATTATAACTTAGTCCATATAATCTATGGAGACTAATTAATTGGTCCCTATAGTATTAGAAATATTTAATAGCTCATCCTCAATTTTTCTTTTTTGTTCGAACAAGTCCTTTTCTAATCAAGATCTCCCATCTTTCCCTGCTTCTCTTCTCTTTATTCTATTTTTCGAAGGGAAACAAAATTGAAAAGAATATGGAATTTGAATATGTAGGGATTAAATATATGGTTTCTAAACTATGAGGGTTAATTAATTAGTTTCATTAAGCTACAAGGACTAAATCATAATTAAATCAAAATTTTCAAATTTTTTGTTACCTTAAAAAAGCCAGCACATATGATCCATTCAATTGCCTGATTTGGTATTTTCGAGAAATAAAATACTGAATCGAATGAAACTGGACATTGATATGTATCCAAATAAATCTCAATTAATTAGGTTCTGTTTGGCTACATGGTGCACCTATAGTGCAACCTGCGTTCCACATCCAAAAATATTATTTTTAGTGTTTTATCATTCAAAATATAGATTGTACTAGTTATTTAATTTCGAGTAAAAAAAACTAAATAATAAATTAAAAAGACCGTTCATGTATCTAACTAAATAAATCATTAACCTACACCTCGTTATGGGTTGTAATTTTTTTATTAGAAAAATGAGAGCGCATGTTTTTTTAACATTTTTTTTTTTGAAAAAAAATCATAATTATAAATTGAGAAGCTCATGCATGCATTTAATTAAATCAATTAAGAACCACCTGTTAAAAAAAAATGTTGGAGTTCCAATTTGACCTGCTCCGCCGCTATGAGCAAGCGCGCTCACACTAATGAATTAAATAAAAAATCAAAAGAAAACTATCCGGTAAAACTAAAATATAGATTAGCTTGCTATTCAAATTTAAGATTTTCATGCAAATGTATTTTTTTTGTCACAAAGCTTATCTTTTACCACAAAATAATTTTTTTGTATCCTAAAAATAAAGTTAATTTATATAAAGCACAAAAAAAATAATGAAAGATGAAATTATGCGTTGCAAGCACATTTAAAATATAACAAAGTTAGAATCTTATGCCCACATCATATTGATTAATTTAATTTAATTTAATTTACATTTCAGGTTTTACAGATTAACCATGACTAGTTCGAGTCATTTAAAGGTGTCATTATCTTAATATGTCACCTAATATGTTTTTGTCCAGTATGACTTTCTAACAAATCAATATTTTTTTAAGTTAGGAAGAAAATGATTTGTCCAGCAATGTATGTGAGCTTATTTTTTAACTTTAAACAAATGTTAAGACAAATATGAAGATGGTGGTATCTTGGATGATATATTTTTAAAAGGAAACAACTAATTTAATTTAATTTAAAATCAAACTCCCTTTAAAATAAGGCATAAGTTTAACAAAAATGATGAATTTAAAAATTTGAGAAAGCTTGGATTATTTTTAAAATTAGTAAAAAAAAAAAAGCAAAGTCCCTAAAAAAATAAAAAGATAAAATAATCAGGTGAATCTTCAAAAACTAGGTTAGTCACTACATTGTGGGTGGGCAAACATTATCCCGAACACAAAAAAACTTCCTGATGCTAGCATTTTTAAATAACTCAAAGAAAATTTGAGACTCAGGTTATCGAGCCAACTAAGTTGAACAATTTCAAATAACTTAAATTGAACTTAAAATGTAAAGAATAAACACTTGCCGATATGATGGAAAGATATAAAACAAAGATAGCAAAAAAAACCTCTAGCAAACCCGACAACCAACTTGGATCAACAAATCAAACACATGACCTAGGACATGAAATTAAGATGACACCAAATAGGAAAACAAAAAAAATATTGGCAAAAAATATATTTGAAAAAAATGCTTTAAAAGAAGACCGAAGTCGACTCGGGTTAATCTTTTATATTTATAACCCAGTTCATGAGACTGGGGTGATTCCATTAAAGGCAAACCCAAAAAAAAATATAGAAGCAAGATTCTTAATCAAACAAATATTGATGGATGAAATTGAGGAAAAAAATCAATAAAAAAATCAATTCAAAACAAAAAAAATAGCAATTAAAAAAATTAGGACTAAATTTGACATAAAAATTAAATGAAATTAAATGTTTAGGGATGTAATTAAAAAAAAATCAATTAAGAAAATGATTAAAAAATATCAATTAAGATAATTAGAACCAAATTTGACATAAAAATTAAATGAAAATAAATGTTGAGGGATGTAATTGAAAAAAAAATCAATTAAGAAAATAATTCAAATAAAAAAATAGCAATTAAAAGAATGAGAATCAAATTTGATAAAAAAATAAAAAAATCAAATGACCAGGGATTAAATAAAAAATAAAACCCAATTAGAAATAATCGATGTAAATAAAAAAAATTGAAATTAAAAGAAGAGGGACTAAAAGGAAAAAATAATTTGAAGGGATGATATAATTTTTTGCATGGATAGTACGCAATCTAAGTAAGAAAAAGAATGAAAAAAAAGAAGAAAGAAAACTAGATCGAGACCAAACCGGCGTAAATAGACATACACGCGCCACCTAGCATGGTTGGCTCAGCCATGAGGAATTGAAAAGCACTTTGGACGACATTTGTTTCTAGCCATGAGGCATCGCACGTGCCGTTCAAATGTGTGAAAAGACCAAAATATATATTAAAAGACCAAAATAACCCCTCCTAAACCCCAAATTAAGAAAAACAACCATGTGTGAAAAACCAAAAATACCCCTATGAAGATCTGATAATAACATAAAAACATATGCGAAAATACAAAAAAAACCCTTAAAGCAAAGGTTTAGAAAATTTATGTTCTGCAAAAAAAAATAGAAAATCTCATTACACGCCTAGGCAACAGGAATATCCTTTTCCTTTTCTTTTATTTTGTTCAAGGGCAATGTAGTATTTTCAAGTCCAAAAAATTTACAAAAAAGCTGTTTACACCCTCCAACAATTATACATTAACATTTATATCCTGTAAAATAATTATTTTACCCCCCCCTTTTTTTTTAAAGCAATCAATAAAAATTCTTTTTTCAAGAGCAAAATGAGAAAAACACTATGGCTTGCTCCGACAGTATATCTCGTTGCTATATGAGTTCTTAGTCAATGAATAATGTGATAGGCTAAAACTATCTATAATTTTTCTTAAAATATAAAAATGCTTTGTAGGTCTAATTATAGGTCTGACTAATCTAATGACCATATGTATTTTTATTTTTTGTTATCATATTTTTTTTAATATTTAAAATTATTTATTTTGAAACTCCAATGCAATGTTAGATCCTTATGAGTGGAATTAGTTTCTTGATAGTTTGACAATCACACGAAAAAGGGCATGGATTTGTTCTTCAACATGTGAACATCAGTGAATTTTGATGAACATCAGTGAATATTTTTAAGTATTTTAGATAATTTTGAGGAACTAATATTAAAAATATAAAAATATTATTATTTTAATATATTTTAAATTGAAAATCATTATATACTAGAGGTTTAAGTTTGTGCATGATACCAAAAAAAATAAAATAAACAAAAAATAAATAAATTTTATGGGCAAGGTTTGTGCATAGTTTAGCTGTACTAACCTCTACTTTAACTTTTACCAAATTTCCAAATACACTTTTCATTGCCTCTCATAGGGTACATAGAATTGAACACCAATTAATGGACATTGTTTTTTTTTATTATTATTAAAAAAAGGTGAAAAATTGGGTCATGGATTCTTAATGGCCTCAACAAATATTTTTTTTAAATTGATTCATTAAAACACTGATTTTTAATATTTTTGTATAAAATACTGCTTATTTTTTAAAGAGATAAAAATAATTTTATTTTTTTAAGTTACAACTTACCATATATTGTCAATATAGTGAATAAATGTACCTTGGTATCTATTGCAATATTTCCACTATTATTTGTTTTTTCATTTTCAATATTATATCCAAAAATATAAATAGTATATTTTTTTATTAGGAGAAAACTTATGTTTATTTATTTTTGTAAATACATATAATTAAGAATATTATAATTTAAAATTCTCTAATTATATACTATTCATGATATAAAATATATAAAAAGTTAATTTTATAGGACTTTAAAATTTAAATAAATACAAAACAAATCATGTTAAATTAATTTGATTTTTTTTAATTTAATATATTGGTGTTATTTTTATTGTTTAGCTATTAGAAATATGATAATAGATTTGTAAACCCCTGCATAAATGTAGAACTGAAAATAGTAAGATTTCAAAGAGTAACAAAAACCCAGGAAGAAGAAGCATTGTTAAGGTTAAAAATAAATTTTTTTAATTTTAGCTTAAAATTCATAACGTCAGTGGAACCAGTAATGAGTTTTGGTGCGTAAAAGAATAAGAAAATAAGAAAATGACACAAAGAAATTAGTGTGGTAATAAATGGTAAGCTATAAGAAAATATAATACAAAGCAAAGGGGAAAGAGTGATGGTATAAATATTGGTTAAAAAATAGTAACGTTACTGTGAAATAATAATAAGTCTGGTAAAGAAATAAAAATAAAAAATAATTATATTTTTTGCAATGATAAAATGGCCCCAAGAGTTTAGAGGAATAATTGATTTATGTAAGGATTAAACAACAAAATCTAGATTTTTGTGTAAAATCACCTACCGACCAATTCAACGGTATCAAACATAACTCTTAATTTGACTGTTGGATCAAATTGAACTTTCACGAGCACCCTTTTGACATTTTTTCCTACCTTGGATTACAATTTCAGAGTAATCGGAGTTCAAGAAGCTTGTATAAGATTGGCAGTAGTCGAACAAAATAAAAAAAATACCTTGTATACTTACTAATGGCAATTTCATAAATAAGTGAAAAAATGGGAAAAATTCAGTTTTTCCTTTCTTTATAACTAAAGGGTATGCTGGAAAAAAAAAGAAAAAGAAAAAAAAAATAAGAGGAAGGGGAAAACTTCAGCGAGGAGAGAAAATTTAAGGAAAAAACATGAAAATGAGGAGTAAATGAGTGATCCTAACTAAATATTCTTAAAGAGACAAAGAAGAGAGCATAGTAATACGTGAAAAATCTAACGAGGAAGAAGGTGAATAATAAACTGGTTAATACAATGACACTTGATTTAGGTTCAAAACTTCTAGGTGAGTTGTTTTTAATACAAGAATTCATGTTTAATTATGTTTTAGGAGTATGGCATAGAAATTTCTAAATTGTAAGGAAACTAGGGTTTATGGAATTGTTAAAGTTGTGTAAAATAGATGTGTTTCTTGTGATAAATGATGATGATTATAGGTTTAGATGGTGTTATTGAAAAAAATAATATTACAGGAGATGGAAAACTTTTAAGGAGTGGCTGACTGAAAATAGGTAAAAAATGATCATCCAAGCTTTCCCATTCTTCTTCTTCTACCAACTTCAAAAACCTTTAGTTAAACTACCAAAAATTATTGAAGACTGGTTTCTTTATTTCAATATGACTCACCATTCATAGGTATAATAATTGTGTGCAACATCCCATTGTCCCTTTTCCAATTCTTCTAAAATGGTTAAGGGTTAGGATAGTTTCAACCAATATAGAAGCAACAAGGTTAGTCTAGGTGTCTTCGTACTCTACAAACATAGCGACAACTTCTAAACTTATTATACCCGTTAAGCTTGGAAACAACACAAGGCCAAATATTCCTAAAGTAATCAATTTGTCTCTTTTTATAATTGACCCTTGTTCTGACTTTTTCCTCTCTAACTTAGCTTTTAATAGTTTCCACTTCAGACCACTAGCATTCTTAGTTAGATTAGGAACTTTGAGCAATTTTGACAACTCATGAATCACTTTGTCATCTTTCAAAGGGAAGTAGATCCTATACAAATGGTTGGAAAAATCCATTAACATTCCATAATCTTCCATAATAGGATATAGATCTATATTCTTAAAAAAGAAACACCTTTAATTAGGATCCTAAAACTGAATATGAGCTGTAATTGCCGGGTTTAGTACTTCTATCTTCATAATTTCTACCAGTTACCCATACTTCTTAAAAAATACAACCTCATCAATATTCTGAACATCAACAATCATTTTCTTCACCTCATTCACAGTGCAATTCAAGTTCTTGATCGGTGATGATTTTCTTACATCATATCTAAGGGTAGTCTTCTTTTGACAAATATAACAATTCAGAATTTTGCCCATATTATATAGTGGTAAATTTAGCAATGATGGTTATTTTTATCATTTAGAAGTCTTATAATTCAAGATACTTTATAGTTAAGCTTAGGCTTGATACAAAACATGTAGTATAGAGCATACACCTTAAAGGCAGGTGATACGATCCAGGAAAGGTCAAATTCGGATTTTGACGTAAAAAGTGCATCTATCCAATTTTACGGAAACAGTCATAATTCCCAATCCTACTGTTGGATCGGGCTGAAATTTTACATGGAGTCTTCTGACATGTTTTCCTACCCTGGTTTAAAATTACAGGTCAATCGGAGTTCGGGAAGTCATTGAAACATGGGTCAATAGAGGCTACATGAATTTTGTTATTTACTTCCTTTTGACTTGTGGACTTTCTATTTGGCTAGGATTCTTTTCCTAAAAGGATGTGGCAGCTTATTAAAGATCTTTGTTTTAGAAAGATCTTTAATGGGCTGCAACATAGTTTTCAAGTATGGCAAGGATTCATAAATGTTTTAGAATCTTTTTCTTACAAGGATTCCTTATTCATCTCAGCTACCAAAAAAAAAAAAGGAAAGAAGATTTCAGAATTAATTCTACCTTCAGATTTGATTCTCCTAGCTTATATGAGACTTTTAAAGGGCAACAAATCTGATCATATTATATTTAGGATATTAAATTCAGATTTATTATTGTTATTATTATTTTCTTCTTAGTTTAGAGTTTATTTATATTATTTGGGTTTAATTATAAGTGGGCATCATATAAGTCCACATAAGGGGCCCGTTAGGATTTATTTTAGTTTGGAGTCACTATAAATAAGAGCATAACCAGACATGTAAGGTGAGACAACTCAGATCAATAAAACTTCTTGTTTGTCGCACTTTGTGTGTGTGTGTGTGTGTGTTGGTGAGATAATCTCTTTTCCATGGTTCTCTAATGAACTGAAAAATGACTTATCGAAGAACAACTATCTTCGTGGCATCATCCTTATACTTCTCGTTCGCGAATCAATATTCGTTGGGTGGGAGTTTCCGTTTCCAATAGTGTTAGTGCCTAGGTACAAGTTATCTTTGTGTCACACTCCTATAAAACCTGATTTACTTAGCTTTCCGAGAATTGGTGTCTTTGTGTGTGGGTTGCGTGACCATGTGATCACGAGGTTCGCATCATTTGGTATCAGAGCTTGGCTCCATTAATCAGGTTATATCCTTTTGAATTTTTTGTTCTTGTTGTTTCCGAAAAAATTCCATAGTGTCCAATTTCTTCTTCTCCTTGATTTTGCAGCATATAAAAAAAATGAGTTATTTCATTTGGTTACTGTCCAAAATATATTAGTAGCATAAAAAGAAGAAAAAATAAAAAAAAGCAAAAAGAAAAGAAAAGAAAAAAAAATCGTTCAAAGAGACGTTTATTGGTTTCTGCCGTAGAAAACTAAACAAGGGAAAATTAGACCAAATCAACTCGGAATTAGCTCAAATTTGACACTCTTATTACTGGGGTCCTAATCACATTACATATTAAGTTTGGGGTCAATTGCATATTGTTGGCTTTGGGTTTCAATTTCGGGTCTAATCAGGTCTGATTCATATCGTTTTTGTGTCAATATATCAAATCTTATCATAAATTTCTCAAACTTTATATTATGTCTATTTGGGTTGATATCACACTATATCTGAAATTTTAGCTCAATTGGACATTATTTACTTTAGGTTTTAGATTCAGACTTAACTTGTCGTAAACGAGTCTATTTTGCGTCCACTTTTGAAATTCTCTTTCTTTCTATTGTTTTCATTTCTTGCAATATATTTTCAACATATCCAACATATTTGGGTGCTGTTTCATCATCCTTGCATATTTTGTTTTTGTTTTTATTCGAGTCTTCAGTTTTGTTCATATTTCGGATAGATTCGCTTGCTACTGGCGAGACTGTCATCGCAGTTTTGTTTTGCTTGTTTTCTGGTTTTTATTGCTTCTTGAGTCATATATACATATTTGGATTGCACTGCCAAGTTGGTTCTATTTGGTATTGGTTTGAGTTCTGCAAGAACCATAAGAAGGTGAGACGAGAGGTGTGAGCATGTGAGGATATTAAGAGTGTTTGAGCGAAACACGAGGGATGTGAGGATTTGTTTACCACTAATCAATTTTTGCAGGTACTATCATGTCAGCGCAAAACAACACACCACCCCCTCCCGATGTAGAACTTAAATTCCAAATGCATGTCATGACGAAGATGATGGAAAGAATGAACTTTATGATGGGGAATGCGTGTGATAGACTTGAGAAGGTGGGAAAACATGGTAACGTGGCTGAAACATGTACTCAAGACATGAGAAAAGTTGGGGCTCAACACAAATCTAACAATGGCAGTGGGGCTGAAAGGCCAAGGTGGGCTGATTATGAGGATTTTGAGGAGGACGTTGATGATATTAGTGATGGCGGTTTTAAGGATGAGATGATAGGCCACCGAGATGGTTTTTGACAGCCTAGAAACCAAAGGGATTTCATGTATTTTGATGAGGTGTTATGGCAAAAGAAAAGGAGGATTCAAAAGGAGAGGTGATATCAAATGGAGAGAAATAAAGAGATTAATGTTCTAAAAAGAGAATCCAAGAGTCTATCCTGTATTCTAGGGGAGATGAAGCAAGAACTTGATGTGTTAATGTCATCAGTCAATGCCCAGCAAGCTTCAGAAAGAGAGGAGAAAATACGCTGCAATGTTGATATACGAAATAGAACGGCTGCTACTTTCATCCAAAGTTGTTGGCGATGATTGTTGGCAAGAAAAGAACTCCAAAGGCTTCAAAAAGAGGCTAAGGAATTTTCCATTCAAATTATTGGTGATTCGAGGACGAATCATCTTGAAGAGAGAGGGAATGATACGATCCAGGAAAGGTCAAATTCAGATTTTGACGTAAAAAGTGCATCTATCCAGTTTTATGGAAACAGTCATAATTCTCAATCCGACCGTTGGATCGGGCTGAAATTTTACATGGAGTCTTCTGACATGTTGTCCTACCTTGAGTTAAAATTTCAGATCCATCGGAGTTCAGAAAGGCATCGAAACACAGGTCAACAGAGGCTGTATGAATTTTGTTATTTACTTCCTTTTGACTTGTGGACTTTCTATTTGGCTAGGATTCTTTTTTGAAAAGGATGTGGCAGCTTATTAAAGATCTTTGTTTTAGAAAGATCTTTAATGGGCTGCAACATAGTTTTCCAATGTGGTAAGGATTCATAAATGTTTTAGAATCATTTTCTTACAAGGATTCCTTATTCATCCTAGCTAAAAAAAAAAAGAAAAGACGATTTCAGAATTAATTCTACCTTCAGATTTGATTCTCCTAGCTTATATGAGACTTCTAAAGGGCAACAAATCTGATCCTATTATATTTAGGATATTAAATTCAGATTTATTATTATTATTATTATTATTATTATTTTCTTCTTAGTTTAGAGTTTATTTATATTATTTGGGTTTAATTGTAAGTGGGCATCATATACGTCCACATAAGGGGTCCATTAAGGTTTATTTTAGTTTGGAGTCACTATAAATAAGGGCATAACCAAACATGTAAGGTGAGACAATTCAGATTAATAAAACTTTTTGTTTGTCGTACTTTGTGTGTGTGTGTTTGTTGGTGAGATAATCTCCCTTCCATGGTTCTCTAATGAACTGAAAAACGATTTATCGAAGAACAACTGTCTTCGTGGCGTCATCCTTATACTTCTCGTTCGCGAATCAATATTCGTTGGGTGGGGGTTTCCGTTTCCAATAGTGCTGGTGCCTAGGTACAAGTTATCTTTGTGTCACATTCCTATTAAACCTGATTTACTTGGCTTTCCGGGAATTAGTGTCTTTGTATGTGGGTTGCGTGACCATGTGATCACGAGGTTCGCATCAACAGGTTTTAGTTTTTTTATGTGAGACAAATGATAGGTTTACTACTTGTTCTCTAAAAAAGGTCTCTTATTATCCCAATGATTACCCTCATGAATGCAATATAAAGGCTTAGTAGGTAATGAGATGGTATATATACTAATCATTACCAGTTTAAGCACTTAGTGAAGAGTTGAGATTTATACAAACTTAAACCTTGACTCAAGTCATAGGTAAGTTGTCAGTTTCCCACCTAACCTAAAGCTTTACGGTCTGTTCCCTCACAAATAATATTAGTAATGCATGAATGTCTTTCATCCATATTCAATATACTAGGCATGATAAGATATAAGAGAATGCATGTTAAAGCACTTCAACAAAGCAAACCATTCATGGTTGAAAAATATTAAAACATCAATCTTTATAGAGCATAAATAAACAAAAAAAGCTTCGTCCAAGGGTTCTTACTAGACTTGTCATCCTGTTATACCCTTCACGAAAGCGTGATATCATGACGACCTTTCCCGGGTGGGTTGGGAGGTCATTATTTGGATAAGGAGTTGTCACCTATTATTATTATGGTTACTAGGATCCCTTACTGGTTTTTAAAAATTTCAGGCAAGAGACTGGTTACCTAAAGAGAAGGTATTAACATCCCTAATACGTCTTACCTGAGATAAATTCATTGTTTTTCTTTGTTTATGGTTGTTATGGCCTAATGGTGTTTCTAAATTCTGTCATCGTACTATGAAGGGTTTGTTATGATGAACGAACCCCGGTTTGCTAGATAAAAAACTTGGTCTAAAAGATTCCGAATTAAAAAGATATCAGAAGAAAGCAAGCCCATTCACAACTCATGTGTCGCGAAGGCGTTGAAGTTAGGAATCCAAAGAGATTTGGTGATTATTTAAATTTCACTTATCACCTTGGTATTTTGAATGTCCATGACTCTTATATCATGGGACATAGGTTTAAATATCCTTAATTATCATTAAGACTTCTTTTAGGACAAATTTGAAATTTTTGGCTATTACGTCATTCTAAATAATATTTAAGATAAAATTCCTTGCAGTTTTTATCTTTATATTAGAAGTGAATAAGTTGTATTACTCCCAATAATATTTTGAATATTAACCCTTGTACATGTTTTTTTTTATCTTTATATTAAAAGTGAATAATAATAAATTATTATCTCTAACAATATTTTAGATATTAACTCTTTTGTAAGTTTTTTTATTCTTATATTAAAAGTGAATAATATATTTTCTTGCTAAAAAAAAGTTGTTAATATTTTTTTGAAATATAGACTAAAATCCTTAATATTGTAAAACTCATGCAATATTTTTTGTATTTCAACATGCAAAAGAATTTTTTTTTTGAAGTTTTTTCTTAATTTTAAGACATGCTCCAATATTGTTTTTAGGATTTTTAGCCATATGCAAAAAAAAAAATATTTTTTATATTTTTGGCAAAAACTCATTTTTTTAGGATAAACTACCAAAATAGGTCTAAAGACATGTTTGCCAAACACACCTGTAAGTCAAAAATTCCTTTATCGAAAAAATTGAGAACCAAATAAGTGTAAAGTGGATGGCGGTTCCAACATGTTAGCGCTTGTTCTGCATGCCCTAATAGAAAAAAATTATTATTTTAAAGAGGAATTATGTTACTATCCTCAACCAAACTTACAATTAACAACAAATTCTAAGCTAAGAACCTCAAATACCCCTGACTACAATGAACTAAATGTCTTGCATCCAAGGATACATGTATAATTCTACTGTGTATAGAAAATGAAAAATACCTACATACCCCTACTCGAGACCACAAATTTTTTTACTTTTGGGGGTATTTTGGTTATTTTACTGTTCACAAAACATTGAATAGACACAAATACCTCCAAACAAATCATTAATGACTAATGCACCTTGTGAAAATACCAAAATAACCCTAGTCCAAAAACATGCAATTTTTTTTATGGGAATAACAAAATAGTCATTATACTGTAGCGGTGAAAAATAAAATGTGAAAAGGGCTACAATGAATTCTCCTTTTGTTTTAGTTGTTTGTTAATTTCTAATATATTCAGCATTGTATAATATATATATATATATATATATATATATATATATATATTTTATTCAATCAATTTTAATTGTGTGTCTATTTTTATTATCATTTGATTAATTAAAAAATTAATTTTAATAAAAAAATTCATTAAACACAACTAGATAAATGCTCCAAGTTGCGAGATAAAATATTTTGATTTATATCTGTCTCTTGATTTTTCAATTTTGTTTTTAATTATTATTAATATTTTTTTCATTTATTTATACATATAATTCTCATTTTACTTAATTAGATGCTTATATGAGTTTTTTAATCTTCATTTAGAATTTTTTATATGAAAAAACATGTTGAAAAAAACTTGAATGTCCATGTTTTTTTTATTGGTAAGAAAATATCCGACCTACAACGAAACACAAATATAATAACAACGAAACACGAGTATAATAACTACTAGGACAATATTGTGTTATCTTATCGTGTAACAAATGGATCTACCTAAATTAGATTCAAGTTGTTCTTATGGTAAAGGCATGCTATACATCCCCATCCCCATCCCCATCCCCATCCCCATCCCCATTCATGTGTTAGAGAAAAAAAAGAAAAAAAAAAGGGATTTGTTCGACCCATATCATATCAAAGAGGAGGATTTTGACATCCCCTAATAAATAAATAAATCCTCCTCTGAAATCCTATTTTTAAACTATGATCGTATAATATAAGCTGATTTTCATCCTAGCTGTCTTTATTTTAATTGTGCTTGTAAATGTAAATGAATGGGATTTTGTTCCAAGAAAAAAATTTACCATGCTTCATTATTCATGTAAACGACGCCGTCAGAAAAAAGGACAGCCTACGAAAAAAAAGCCCTCGTGTTTGCTTCCCTCTGGCTGCCGCGAGGCGAGAACAGAATACCAAGGAAAAACCAGAGCAAAAAAAAGGTCAAAGCAAGCACAATGGCTTCCACAGGTGGTGCTGCCCCAGGCACTTACACTCCCACTCCCACCAAGAAAACCCAACGTTCTTCATTCTTCTCTGACTCTGATGTCGACTGGCTTCGTCCCGATGGTCGTGGTTTCCACCAGTGCCGACCTGCTTGTATATATATATTTCCCTTTTCTCTCTTTTTACTGTTTATTTTTTTTATATATAATTTTGTAAGTAGTAATTAGCTTTTAATCTTCTTCTTTGATTACACTGAATGGTCGCTATTTTTAAGCGGGTTTACTTTTAATCTTCTGGGGTGTTGTGATTTGATTGTTTTAACTTATGCTGGCATGCTTTCCCTATCTCTGCTTTCTTCTTGTGCTTACTTTTCTCTCCTTTATAATTATATGAAGGGCTGTCAGCTTTGATGTTTCAATGTTAATATGTGCTTTAGGGTGTCAATGAGTGTGAAAGTTTGTAAATTTCCGTTTTTCGGCTTCTTTTTGTTAATTATTTTTTATTTTACTATCTTCCATCTTTATGTTCCATCATCTGTTAAAAAGATGCTGTTTTTTTATTGTGTAATGGTGTTATGCTAAGACAAAAAATGTTGAATTGGTTCCTTGTTGCTGGTTCTTCATTTGTTTTTTTAGATAATTTGAATTCTCTTACTGTAGGCATGAAGTTTCGAGAAATTGAGGTTTCTGTGTCTTTTTTTAGAAATCTTGTTTAATTTACTTGGCATGATATATTTACATCGGTTAGCTATGCCTTTTTTAACTGCCTGCCTGTCTCTGCCTCTTTTGTTGTTGGGTGCAAACTTTTCAGTGGTGGGTTGAGCACACCCGTGGATGAAAGTGATTCTCATGTTCTTCTAGTAGAGTCGTTTTGCCATAGATGCTAAATCCCATCAATTTCTACTTCAAACGGATGACCTCCGTCTAAAATATGAATGTGGTTGGTCAGCACTGAAATGAAAATTTTATTTTGGATCTGTAAGGATGTTGAGGTTGAAATTTTGATTCTTAATAGAGAGAATGCAGCTCATATTTCAACCTTTTCTTTTATCTGCTTGTATGTACCATACACATAAATTATCTGTTTTGGGATTATGCAGGCATGATATGATTGTTGTCTAATTTACTTGAACTGAAATGTTTTTCGTTTGCAGTTTTCAGGACTGGTGCGGTGAATTCTGCTGCAGGATCTGCATATGCTGAATTTGGAAATACAAAGGTCATCGTTTCTGTGTGAGTATTGCCTTCATTTTTTTTAGTTATACTGACATGATGGAACCATGATATGAGATATAATTAATACAGCAACCTTCATAATATAAACTTAATTTTACTTTGTACTGCCATTTCTTGCTTCAGGTTTGGGCCTAGAGAAAGTAAGAAAGCAATGGTGTACAGTGATGTGGGCAGGCTTAATTGCAATGTTAGCTGTACCACTTTTGCCACCCCTGCTCGTGGACTGGTATGTTAGCATGCATCTATAAAATTTTTGATATTCATCTTCAAACTCCTATTATCTTTTTTGATATATGATGCCCCTTTTTGTTAGGGATCAGATAATAAAGAGTTCTCTTCCATGCTTCATAAGGCTTTGGAAGGCGCAATCATGTTGGAAACTTTTCCCAAGACAACTGTAGATGTGTTTGCATTGGTGTTAGAATCTGGCGGCAGTGAGTTACATTTTCATACTAACCTCTAAATCT
>Ga0307518_10000277_pt1 | contig 38736 bp, 18 predicted proteins | sample 25_EM_MG_FD_203889 | JGI IMG/M metagenome (GOLD analysis project Ga0307518, IMG submission 203889) | Populus trichocarpa ectomycorrhiza microbial communities from riparian zone in the Pacific Northwest, United States - 25_EM | ecosystem: Host-associated > Plants > Roots > Unclassified | place... | reverse complement strand
GTCCAATATCTAACAAACTCAATGTTGAAGGATGAAATTAAAAAAAAAAACAAAAAAACAACAACTAAAAAAGACAACGACATTTTTAATCGATCCAAGTCAAGTCAACCTTAAACTCGTGATCTAGATCATGAGACCAAGATAATTTTATAAAAAAAAATAAAAAATTGCAAAGCTCTATTTCCAATAGATCTAATGATGAAGGCTGAAATCAAGAAAAAAAACTAAATCCATGAGACCGAGATAACTCAAGCAAATTAAAAAAAACAAAACCTAATTCCAAAAAAAGCCTAATATTGAAGGATGAAATTGAAAAAAAAAAACTAAAAAAACATTGAGTTGTCTTGGTGAAATTAAAAATTCAATTAAAAAAGGACCTAAAAAATGAATCGAGTCAACATGGGTTAACCTGCCAAAAATATGACTTTGATTATGAGATCGAGATAAACTCATAGAAAGAAAATAAGAAAATTATGAGGCGCAATTAAAAAATATTCAATTTTAAGAGGACAACAAAATTAACACAGTCAACCTGAGTTGTCTTACCAAATTCGTGACCTGAGTCATGATATCTAGATAATCTCATAGAAAGAAAATTAAAAATAAATTACGAAGTCTAGTTTTCAACTAATCCAATGTTGAAATATGAAATCGAAAAAAATCAATTAGAAAAAAATATCCCAAAAAATAACCGGAATCGACCCGAGTTAACCTATTAAACCCATGACTTAGGTCATAAGATTGAGATAAATTCATAGAAAGAAATCGCAAGGAAATAAAAAAAACTCCACTTCCAATAGATCTAACATTGAAGGTTGAAATCGAGAGAAAAAAAACTAAATCCATAAGACTAGTATATAATCCAACAAAAAAAAAAAAATTATGATGCGTAATTCTCCAAACAACATAATATTCATTTATTAATTGTTGAAACTCTTACAAGAGTCAAGGTTAGTGAGTTATGCTATTGTGTATTGTTGTAAATAATGATTTAATTGACTACATTTACTAATTATAGGCTTGATATTAATATGAATAGGTTTGAATGCTTTGTTTCTTTATAAAAAGGATATTGTGAGGTTAATTGGAAGCTAAAGCTATTTTAAATGATATTAGAAGCTAACTGCACATTCTTTAATTTTTTAGTAAATTGCATGAAACATAAAGTTGATTTATTCTATACATGTAATCATTTGAAGATGATTTATTCTATTATAATCCATTTTTGAATGCTTTTTTCTAATTTGTATTAGATGCTTAATTCTATAGGTTTTTATTTATAGGTATATATAAATGTTAAATGAGTTTGCTATGAAATCACAGCCTTGGTTTTGAATAGTAACGTTAGTGTTTTGTTTGCGTGTGTGTATATATATTATTTTATTAAAAACAAACATTGATTTTTTTTTATATATAATTTTTTTTTTATGATGTTAGAAAATATGTTAAGCGCTAGGACCACATTCTCATTAACTCGACTCTTGCACCTTGAAAACTTAACTCATAAATAGTTACATGGTGTCAATCAACCCACTTGAGCTGAGCTTCGTGACAATGAAATCAGTCATAATTTCGAAAAAAAAATTTCCTTATATTCTTGGTGCATATTTACAAATGATTTATCATTAAAAAAGTAATTATTAGAAAACAATTAATAGAAAACAAGAATATTCTTCCGCTCTTCACTACTATGGTTCGACTATTATTTTTTAAAAACTTAAAAAAATATTAAAAATATGAAGATTTTTTTAATAGTATAATTAAATCCAATCAAGAGGTTCGATCTTAAAACATGTCAACTCGGCTTCTTGCTTAATTTGAGTTTCGAATTAAACCATGTGAGAGCTGATTCAAAGTGAATTATTCAATTTAATCGGTCCAAAGCCAACTTGAATAACCGGTAAAAACATGACATAGCTTTTAAAAACTTCAAGACGATAATTTTTTTTAAATATTAAGACGATACCAGATTGGATCGACCTCGGTCACCTTGCGATCTGAGTAACGGACTTCAATGAGTTTAATAACTTTATTGTTTTTGTAAATTATTTTTATTTAATTTTATGATAACATTAGATGCTTTTAAAATCGAGCACCAACCCTGAAAATAATATTTATTTGAGATCGTGATAATCTTATAGAAAATAAAAAAAACAAACCGCGAGTTCTATTTTTCAATCAATCCAATATTGAAGAAGAGTGAAATAAAAAAATAGAAAAATTAAAAGACCAAAAACTAAAAAAATATATATTAGGTTTGATGGGTAAACCTGTGAATTGGGTAACCCGGGTTAACACATCTATCCCACAAATCGAGTAATGGAATAAATTGAGATTAATAACTTGTTTTTTTTTGCTAAACTATTGTTTATTTAACTATACGATAACAAAAATAGACAATAAAAAATCAAGCGTAAAACCAATACCGAAACTTTTTTTTAGCCTAAGATAACCTCATAGAATGCAAAACAAAATAAATTATGAAATCTCATTCTCAATCAGTCTAATATCAAATGATAAAATATAAAAAAGAATTTTTTTTAAAAAAAGTTAAACTCGCCATACTTATCAACATGCCCATGAATTTTCTAAAGTTTAATAACGTGGTTTTTTGAAACTATTTTTTTTTAATCATATGATAAAAAAAAATAGATGATCACATAATTAAGATAATTAAGTTCAATTACATAAAAAAAATACTCCGCTAAACCTGCAAACCGGGACAACTAAGGTTACCTCGCCAAACTCACAAACTGGGTCATTAACTCACCAAAGTTTAATAACCTAGTTTTTTTTTTAAAATTATTTTTTATTTAACTAAACTTTTTAAAAAATAAACCATACCGCGATGCTGAGATACTATTCCGATACCAACCCGATGCTATGATATTTTTTTGATACCATGAATAATTATATAAAAAACAAATTAAAACAAATTATCAACTTTAAATCCTCATAAACACATCATATAAAGACTATTTTTTTTAAAAAAAATCAATAACCAAAGGAAAAAGGGTCAAATGCAAAAAAAAAAAAAAAAGAGTAATAAATGTGCTTATTTAAACATTGAAAATTTAAGCCGCTAAACTTCCTTAATTATGACTCTTATCATAATGCCTTTTTTATTCATGCTTCAAGTTTGAGCAACAAGGTTTATTTTCAAGGTCACTCATATGATCAATCACATATACCATTACATGAAAGAGGTTGTTCGAAATTTTTTAATCACTAAATGATGCTTGAAGATCAAATTAGGTCTCATTCTGAATCATTACTCTTTATTTTTGAGGCTTCAAATTCGAATCTCAATTCAAGGGATGGTGATGTCATAAATTATATGCATTCATTAAGCAGTTCCATAAGCCATAATTTAGCAAATCCACCAATCCAAGATGCTTATGGACAATTTTCTTATCAAAGAAACATAAAATGTATGGAATGATTTGCTTAATCTCTTTCCTTTACAATCCTTTTAGTGAACTTTGTTCATATTGCTTTTAATAAATTATTTTTCATATTCATAACGCTTATTATGGTTTTTTTTTTTAATGTTAGGGCTTTCATTTTAGTATGTTGATTTTGGTAATAAAACATTCAAATGCCATCATTGTAAGGCTCTTTTTTGGCTTTAAGAACGTCTCGCAAGTTCAACACAGACAAGACCATTATTCTAACTTTGCTGCATGAACGAGATAATTAGATTGCCTCCAATGCAACCAACTCCAAGCTTTCTTTATTTCCTTTTTAATTCTCATAATTGTGCCTTTTCCTCGACAAGAATTTATGTTCATATTATGGCTTATAAATTATAGTTCTTGCTTGGTTCACCTTACTGCAATTTCTTTAATATTTCTTCATAGAACAAATTTTTATTGGCTCATTAAGCAGTTATTTAAAACACACTTCACATAGTCGTTTTTGCAAACACACTTAGCACAATTGATGTGTCATTGTCCCCTTGCGAAGCATGAACAAATGTCTAGTTTATACTAAAGTTTATTAATGTACCTTGAATTAAATGATTGAGTAAACTTTGCCTCTAATTTTTGTTCTTTATTTTATTTTTTGTTATCCAAGAGTAAGGAGGATTTTAATAACTCAGATCATCTTATCCAATGAACTTATGATTCACTCACATATCTTAATTTGATGACCGAATCATGTCATGTTGCTTGAATGGAAAGGTTAACGTACCGTTTCCTCCTGATAGCATCAATAAAGGATACATATCCCTTACACTACATTAATGTTAATAGAAATATGGTAGGCCCTTATATGATTTCTATACAACTAGGGGTGTAGAGAGAGTAGCATCCAAAATATATTGGTCACTAAAAAGCTCATTTATGGTAGATAGAGGACTCTTAAATACTAAGCTCTTCCCCAAAGATGAGCTCATAAAGGCCGAGCTCTTCCCAAGGTTAAGCTCATGGGGGTTGAGCCTGGGCACATTGCTTGAGATCGTGGGTTTTGGGGCATTTAAAGGGATTTCAGGCTTGTTAAGTTTAGTTTATCAGTAGCCTCCAAATCTTTATGATATTTATATGCAAAGACTTTGTAAAAATATTTGATACGATGAATTTGTCGAATTCTCTTCATATGAGAAGAAGGGTGGAAACCCTGGGTAATATACTAAAGAGCCCATGTGTATAGGCATACACCATAGTTAAAAATGAATTTCTAAGCATGTATGTAGAGGGGAACCATGGAGGAACTCATACTGATCAGAAAAGTTTTATAATGGGCGGGGAAACCCAATGAGAAGGACCCTATACTTAGAAAAAATTTTAAGAGGCGGAAGGGATAGACCCATGTCGACGCCTATACTTAGAAAAAAATTTCGGAAAACCTAAAAAGAGTTAACCTATGCTTAGAAAATTCTCTAAGAGGTTGAAGGGAACCCTATAAAGATGAGCCTTATACTTAGAAAATTTCTAAGTGGCTGAAGGGAACCCATCATGACACCCATACTTACAAAATTTCTAAGGGATGGAGGGCATGAGCCTATTTCTACACCCATACTTTGAAAAATTTCTAAGGGGCGGAGGGGGCGAACCTATAGAGAGTTATGCAATTGCACTAGGAAGGCTTCAAATCCATCCATTCCAATAAGAGCTACGTGATTGCACTAGGGAGGCTTCAAATGCATCCATTTCAAGGAGAGTTGTGCTATCACACCAGTGAAGCTTCAGATTCATCTCTTCTAAAGAGAATTGTGCTATCACACTAGGGAGACTTTAGATTCATCCCTTCCAAAGAGAGTTATGTTATCACACTAGGGAGACTTCAAATCCATCATTTTTAAGGAGAGTTGTTGTGTCTATCCTATCATTGGAGAGTTGTGCAATCACATTAGGGTGGTCAATCTCTTCCTAGGTAAATTGTACAATTGCACTATGATGATTAAGTCAATCTCTTCCAAGGTAAATTGTGCAATTGCACTGGGGAGACCATGACGACCCCTTCCAAGGTAAATTGTGTAATGACATTAGGAAGACTAAGTCAATCCCATCCTTAGAAGGTTGTGGGGCTATTGCCCAAGTCAGTTCTTTCTTTAGGAAGTTGATAAGAGGCCATTAGACATCAATTGAAAAAAATAAAAAGTAATTTTGAATAAGTCATTCATATACAAGAAACTTACATTCTTGTTCCTATTAGCTATGATAAATTTTCATTTGATCAGAGTGTCAGATGTAAGGTAGACTTTTTCTTTTTTGTTGGATGGTTGCTAAAGATACTTGAGATGTTTTACGGTTTAAACCAACATTCCATCTATACTTGTTGAAAGCTTTTCAAAATCTTGAGGCTCTAATTACATTCATGAAGTTGGCAAACACATAGCCTAAATTTGCTTGTCTTACTAAGTCCATGGGCAAGTAAAAACAAGTCATACTCTGACTTAGGACAATCAAATTATTGTATAGCCTTTCCTACTCCTTATTAAAGAGTTGATAAAGCTCTGATGGAGCATATATGCCAATAACTATAGGGAGATCCGTGACACATTCTATTCTAGTAGTGTCTTGATTATTTATCTTTGATGGTGTTTGGGGATGACAATAAAATAGTTTTGAAAGAATAATCAATGATTTTTTTTTAATCATTTTTCCATAGACAACGCCAATTGATGAGGTCTCAAAAAATCCAAGTAGCTTAGAAGCAAGATTTATGTGTTGGATAATCGATTAATCTTTTGGTTATAGCAATATGATTTATTTTCCATAACTAAAGTGGTTGCTGCCTGGTACTTGGAGCCTGGTTTCTAGTTCTTGCAAAATATCCTATTTGGTAATTTTTTTTTTGAAAACTCTTAGATGCTTAAGTATATTTTAAAAGAGAGGCTGCAGTGATATTTTAGAGAGGGGTGCTCTAAAAATATATATGCAATAGAAAATAAAGATTTTGAACCCTTTACCTAGCGGTTCAAGAGGTATATATAGCCCCTGAACCTTGTCATGTTTCTTGAATTGAGGGGTTAGAGTATCATTTGCTCCTGATAACATATATAAGGGATAAATATCCCTTACACAATGTTAATATTAATAGAAATATGATAAGCTCTTAGAAGACTTTTATATACCTAGAGGTATGAGTATATGATTCAAGATGTATTGGGTTAGTAAAAAGGTTCCATATGATAGATATAAAATTCTTAGATGTTGTGCTCTTTTTCAAGATTGAGCCCATGAAAGCTGGGTTATTCCCAAGATTGAGTCTTCCTTAAGGCTAAGTCCATAGGATCTGGACCCGAGCATGTTGCTTGAGACTGTGAGTTTTTGGATATTCAAAGAATTTTTTAGACCTATTAAATTTAAATTTTTCAATAGATTTTTTTATTGCATAAATTGAGGTATACTAGGATTATTTCATTAAAGAATGGTCCCCTTGAACATGGGAGTAAGGGATAAGGTCCCCTACCATTCCGTAAAAGACAATAATCTTTTAAATTATATTATACACCATTCCCACCCCTGAAATACATTTCGTTCCCTTGAATTAAAGTAAGAAAAACTACTAGGTTACATATTTGCCTCACAAGTCACAACGGTTCAGCTTCATTTAATGTTTAAAACAATACACAAAATTAATATCCCATATCTGTATCCCAACCAGATTTTATAAGCGAACACGGACACAATCTCATCTAGTGCACGAGAAACAAATTAGCAGAGTTCATATGCATGCATGAACTACAAAACATTCTGTGTGAAGCGAAGTGGGGCAGAATGCCGCTCTGTATTTGTTGGGTTGCCATGTGGTTGTAACCTTATACCTAAAATTCTGAGGGCGACTTATGTGTGTAAGATTTTGAACATCAAAATGACTAAGGAAATAATGTTGATAGCACTGGATAACACAAGGGACCACCATAAGATTAAATACAACATGGTCCCCGTACGTGATGCATTATGTGGGCAGTGTTTACGTATACTTTAATGTATTGTACAATTAATAAATTAGGGGGAAAATATCGGTTTGCTCAAAGTCATTTTGATTCACGTATCACACATGTGATGAACAACCACAATTTACGTAATTAGCTAGCGGATACCCCTTAAAAAACACTGCAATATTCGTTTTAAATTTGAAGCTTAAGAACATAATTCACCAAAAGGAACGTTCAAGGTTTAAGCTGTAGCATTGGAATATCTTAAAACTTGTAGCCATTATAATCGCTAAACAGCATTAGGGCAAGCCAAGCTGCAAAAACCATCGAGTAGAATTGTTTTTTAATCCCTGGCTTTGAATGTGATCATAACTTGGTCCTTCATATTTGGAACACCATAATTTAATCCTTGAAACCAATGCCTTATGAAAACATACAATTGTTTTTCCTGTCGATCCCCCAATGTACCATTTAACGATATAATTTCTTGGAGAAAAACCATCGTACTGGGGTTTAAAGGAAAATCAATAGGTATGAATTTTAATAAGATAATGGTTACATTGCATTCAAAATTCAAGGGCTAAAGAATAATCTACTGAAAAACCAGTTGATGCAAAAACCAAGAAACAAGTTGGGTTCTCTCTGTCGGAGGCGCCATATACTGAGAACACAAAAGCTCGCCAATCTATCAAATGGGCGAAGAAACAAAATAACTCTGTCACTCTCAAGTCTCAATCTATTCCCTGGAACGCATATGGAGAGCACGTGAAATATTAGTGTTATTTGTTACAGCACTTGCAAACGATTTTAATCCCTACGAGCTCCGTTTGTTAATTGTTTTTGTTTTGTACTGCCTTTTCTTTTCTTTCAACTTAATTTTGCTTCCCTTCGTACTTAAATTTCTTCTTTCGAGTTATTTTAGTTAACATAAATACACACTCGAGAATCAAATAGTTTTTTAAAAAAATTATAAAAGAAGGTTTGAAAATAGAATACACATTATATTCACAGAATCAATCGAACTACAAATGACTTCTAGAAAGAAATATATTTAGAAACTACTTTCACTATCAAAAAAGTTGTCTAATTGCAATGGAATTATCAAACGAAAGTTTTTTGTTTGTACTTTCCGATGCTAATAACGATAAAATATTTCTGTCAAAAATTTATGATGTAATTACTGACAGATCTAAAATTCTTCACAAGACACTAGCTTACAAAATATATTTTTTTAGTAAATTGATCGGTGATAAGCACAACTTTAACATCGACGAAAAATTTGGTTTATGCAAATCAATTTTCTAGTGGTGTTCAAGGGATCGTTATAAGCAAATGCATATCAAATATTTAGAAAATTATTCAATGAAGTATGTATGTCTCTGATGTTTCTCTCTTCTTTTACACTTAATTTCATGTGAAGTTCATTGTAAAAAAAAAAAAACAAAAAAAAGGGGGTTTGAATTCGATATATTTTATAAAAAGATGCAATGCTAATTTTAAGGGTAATCACACCTTCTTGCAATTATCCCATTTTGATTATTTGGGTTCCACGCACGATAACAAGGTCTCTAATGCATATGGGCAACGAGGCAGGTACTACAAACATGGCTACACAGAGCTGTTCTCTAAAAATTACTATCTATAAAAAAAATCCCTCACGAATATGAGAGAAAACGACCGCACTGTACGAAGTAAATAAATTGTCCCTCTATTTCATGTAAACAGCTGGAGTTAATTTCTTGACACTGCGTCAATGTGAAGGTTGTATGCTGAACCAGCTAGTCGAAAGCCATTGGTTTCGGCGTCAACATTGGGACGGATATGATATTGTTCTAGCTTATTAGTTTCTGCAATCTATGGTTTTGGTTTGAGGAGTTCATGATTTCTTCTTGTGGAATTGATAATTAAGATTCCCTCTTAATTAATAATTAACTACCCGCATAGGGAATAAATGGAAATTTATACTGCTCACCAGCAATTATGAACTTAATGATTGATTGTCAAAAGCTTATTAGATCATTTGAAAAGTTTCAACACTCAAATATATTCAAAATCTTTCACAAGAAAACAGCAAAGCTTAGCTAGGTCACGTAATTGAACTACAAAGGCTGGAAAGACAGGACGATTGTGTAAAAGGAAAAGAGATATGGTAGTAGATAACTCTATTTAATGAGAAAAGGTGCCATAATTTTCAATGGCTTCAACTGAAAGACATTTACTTCAAAAGCTCAAAATTTAATACACAACCAAGAAAATGTACATGTCCCCACCAGCCTCCCCTACTCGGCTAGTCCCCTTTCCCTCCCTCCCTCTCCCTCCTCTCTGCATTTCTTATTCACCACTTGTTTAAAATCTGCTCTCATAACCCAGCTGCCTCTATGAATTACAAACCCATAAAGAAGCTCTACAAAGTTTTTCATTTCTCACCGCCGCCAAAGATCATTTAAACCAAACTTACATTTCTCTCTTAAAGCACATCGATCTTAGGCAAAAATTTAAAACAAACCAGCTGATGGGCAAGAAAATGAAGCTCCCTTTTCTCTCCAAGATTAATACAAACACAGATCAATCAAAAAGGCCTTTATGGCCTTGGCCTACTTATTGTCACCAACCAAGAACCCTCTCTTTTAGTTTTAGAACAAGTGATGGCATGTTCAAGACCATCAACTCAGCTTTCTTAGATGCTACTAACAATGATGTGGTGGACAGCACACCTGAGTCATGGTTCACCAAATCTTGTGAATCAGCTAGCTTCTCAACAGCATCAGATGATCAGTCAGGAGCTATTGACCCTATAGAGACAGTAATCAGAGGTTTAAGGTCAGAGAGGCTGTTCTTTGAACCAGGAGAGACTAATTCAATCTTGGAAGAAGCTAAGGCAGGTGATGAGTTTCCATTTAAAGAAACTGTGGTGCTGTCAATGGAATCTCAAGACCCTTATTTGGATTTCAAGAAGTCAATGGAGGAGATGGTTGAGGCTCATGGTTTAACAGACTGGGAAGGCCTTGAAGAGCTTTTGTCTTGCTACTTGAAAGTGAATGGAGAGAGCAATCATGGGTACATCGTTAGTGCTTTTGTAGATTTGCTTGTTGGTCTTGCTTTTGCTTCTTCTTCTTCCTCCTCTTCTTCTATTACTAGTACTAGCACTACTCAACATCATCATGATTTTTGTTCTTCTTCTCATCATTCTCCTTCTTCTCCTTTGTCTTTATACACTTCTTCTACATCTGATGATGATTCTTCTTCTACTCCTTGCTGTGTATCCTCATTAGAAAATGGGGCTGATATAATTAGTCCCTGTTTAACTTCATTAGAAGCTGAAAATGGGATTAAAAATATTAATCAATAGATGATGCTTCTTAATTACTTACTTCTCTGTTCCATTTCTTTTGCTAAATTTGCACATGGCAGTTAATGTAAGAAAATAAATTTGTATATGGTAAATTTTTATTTTTACGATTTCCCTCCCTCTCTCTGGTAAGGTGCAAATGAGTAGGAAACTTGCACGAGCCTTCATGGAAACGTACTGTTAGGGTTGACATCACGTTCCTTTCGGTGCATTAGAGAATTAGACAAGGGAAATGATCCATGGAAATATATATTCTAATAATTACGATCTTGCTATTTATGGAAAAATCTTACTTGCTACTTTTTTATAGCATGAACCCTGCTAAAAATATGAGAAAATTTTTTTTTTTATTTATTTATAAACAATAGTATTATATTATTGGAGCTATCTTCAAAGGCACAGTGTTATAAATGAGTTGTTATTCTATGGCCATGAGAGCTAGGTGAAACCATGCAACACAATTCACAGACACGCAAGTGTAACCGCTTTGATGGAGCAAAATCGACCATTCAAAGCACTGACAAGATGGGGTTAATCACAATTGACAGCCGTTGGTTTTAAATAAGATAGCCATAGTCATTTTCAATTGATGGGTGCAATTCCAGCACATAATTTGGCGTGTTTCTTTCACTCATATCCTTGCCATCTGCAGCATTTTCCTCCCTAACAAGTCCACAAGCTTTGAACATATATACTATATTTTCAAATTTCCTTGTATTTAATATATGCTCTCATGTGATTTTCTTCTTTACAAAGCTATTTCTCTAATAATATTTAACCAACAATATTGTTTAATTACAGTAGACAGCCAAGTGATTAAGGACTTCAAGTTGAGATTATATATGTGCATGTGGGAGATAAATAAAATGGAAGAGGATTTTAAAATTTTACATTTGTTGTTGTTGTCGTCGTCGAGAGCTTAGAGTTAAATCTAAGAGTTTTAATCTATATCCATCGTCACACTCTATATATTTCAAAAACTTCATCGAAAATTACGTAGTGCTAACACCGGTGCCTTTGCCTCCTCGGTTTCTTAATTAATTGATTAACATGTAAACCCTGTTTTAAATTCTTAATCAAAGAGACTAAGTAGTAAAGATCAAAATATTCATTTCCCCATCATAACAAGTCAGTATTTAAAGCAACAGATGCTAGTCAAATATCATGCTATTAGAAACATTTTGGATCTCATCGAACATGAAATATATCTGTGCTTCCATATATATATATATGAATAGTTTGAGAATCGGATAATTGGAAACAGCTTTTAAAAGAGAACACAAAAGAGGGGAAAAAAAAAAACTGCCTGCGCAATTCAGCTTTTGTAATGAGGTTAAATAGATTCAGGTAAAAACAAATTAAAAGTTCTTCATGATTTGAAAATACTGAACGAATTTTGTGGGCATGCATACACACCTTATCATAAGAAGATACTGCCTGTAAGATTTTGAATCTCCACCCTCTCAAGCAGACAAAATGTTGAAAGAAAAAACAAGAGGAGGGCATCGTCTTACTCAACTGTGTAAGAGACAGTGTCATTACTGCCAGAGAGGTATTAAGCGGTGCAAAAGGGACCATTGACATATTAAAACTTGCTTATAGGATTTTCCACTAAAAGTCTAAATCAGCTTGGTTTAATTAACTTGCACTAATAATTGAGAGAATTATGATTTATTTAGTTATTCTCTTAACTTCTTTATTTACTACCTGAAGAAAAATAATTAATATTTATATATAAATTATAATTATAATTACTTAGACTGTGGAAGCATGTTACTTGTTAGACCAGAATTAGTGCAAGTTAATTAGAAGAAATCGATCAATCTTGATCCAATGCACAAACAGGTGGCCTAACTTTTCTTTTACCAGCAATTGACACGTACTGTTAATTGTGTTTTAATTAACTCTGATTTATTTAAAAGTCCATGGAGATTGAGTTTGACTCGCCTCTTTGTACGCTGATCACCACACATTAGTTTAATCAAAACCATAAAGTTAATTGATTCCCATTGCACTCTTAATCAATTGCTTCTCAAAGCTTATGTTATAGAACACATGATCTCATACATATAATATACAAGGAAGAAAAACCCCTACAGTTGTCAACAATCGATGTTTGAGATTAGAAAAACCTTAGCTTTAATCTCCGAGCTTAAGATTACTGTCTCAGTGATGAAGCTTCTAGTCCTTGTGCCATGGCTATTTAAACATCATTTCACGACAAACAATGTGGAGATAATGCTAATTTAATGCTGGCTGGGTAAGCTCTTACGTTAATAATAATAATATGATGATTCTAATACAGTTGTTAAGAATTTCTTTAGCACCAATGGACACACATCACGAAATTATAATAAGTTTGATAATGATCATGTTGGAAATAGCAAAATGAATGAAAAATTATTTATTTACGAACCCATTTTGTTCGTCTTGCTATGTCTTGTAATTAATACGATTCATCCAAAAGGGTCCAAGATTTCTTGCCATGTTTTCCTCTCCGAAGTTTCGAAATCCCATATTATTAAAATTGCAGTTCTCAAGGAAAATTTCCCATTACCTAAGGAAATGTTGTTCGTCGTCCAAAATGATCAGATACCGAACTTAATTAATTGCTACAAAATTAATATCTATGAATCGGAAATTGAAACTAGTTGTACATCTGATCTTGTTCTTGATTGTTAGGAGAGTTTTCGGTAAACAATCTCCATCGCTAGAGCTGGTGCCAATCAAATAGACATTTGCATTTCAGTCGAGATAAAACACTATCAACCCGATCATCTGTATATATGTACACAAGTTTAGAACTAATATTTGATAGAGGTAAACTTTGGCTTTATTTTCACAGTCTTGTACTCGTATCGCCCTTTTCTTGCTTGATGAAAGAGAGAACAGGTTCCACCAAGTATTTTACGAAGGCACATTCGTGAAAAAAGAGGAAGAAGCATATTTTTTTTGCTTTCTTTTTAAGGGAAAGCACATTTGATTTAATGTTAAGGTAGGAACCTGGCCCAGGGACCCAAAAACACAAAAAGAGGTGATTACTACTTTCATGAAAAATCTAAACTATTAATGTTATTTTTTTATGCTGCATAGTATGAGCTTGGTCATGTGCACAACGATTGTAGCTAGCACTCAAAAGTCAAAATAGTATTTTAAAATAAACAAGGCTAGCTCCGCTGGATTATATTTTTTGTCTTAGACAAACAAACAAACCCTATAGCCGTTTACTCCGCAGGCTTTTACCTGTCAAAACCTTGGAAGAAACCATTACATATTTCTTAGGCGAAAACAACTAAACTTTGGCATGGTAATTAGTGAGATAATTAATGACTTCATTTCACGAGAGAAATATTAATTTTCACTAATTTCTTGACCAGACAGTATAGAAGTTGGTGTCTTTCTATTTCAATTTTGCTTCGGCATTAATTGCCCCTTGTGCATGAGCCGATGTACAAAAAAACAATTTTAATTACGATATGGTAAACAGGTTGCTTTGACATTCACGGTGAAACCCAGTCATCCAATGATTTATTTATATATAAAACTACATGAGTCATTCAAGTTAGTGTACTGGATAGGTCACGGACATACCAAACTTTTTTCACCACTAAAAAAAACATGTTCAAGATCAACTTAAAGTAATTTGACAAACTCATAAAATTAAATATAAGATTAGGATAAATTATTTTTTCAAAAGCAAGACTTAATAAAAAAAATCAAAGTTTAGTATAAAATCTAAAAACCCCAAACTAATCTGGATTAACTTCACCAACCCACTCTCAGAATAAACAAATAGAAAGAAAAGTGAAAAATAATAAATCTCAAAAGAAAATAATTTAATGCTGAAATTGAAAAAAGAAGGTCATAAAAAAATTAAGAAAAAAAAATTCTGAGTAAACTCGGGTTAACTAGACTAACCCGTCACTCACGACATTAGATTGAGATAAGAAAAACATTAGACTTCCAAAAAAAAAAAGACCTAACAAAAATGACCCAATTTAAATTAAAAAAATATTATGAAAGAAAATACAAGTTGGCCCGGGTTAGCTTGACCCACCCGCTCTCGAAATAACAAAACAGAAAGAGAAGCAAAAAAATGACAAAGCTCAAGGGCGAATAATTTAATGCAAAATGATAAAATTGAAAACAAATAATTAAATTCATAAACAAAAAATGAGGAAAAAAACCAACTTGATTAGCCCGTCACTCGTGACATGAGATCATGATAAAAAAAAATAGAATTATAGAAGAAGGACCTAGCAAAAAAGGCCGAAGTTAAATAAAAAAACATCGAGTAAGAAAATGCAAGTTAACTCGGGTTAACTTGACAAACATGCACTCAGGATAACCTAACAAAACAAAAGTGAAAAAAATCATATAGCATAAGGGCCAATAATTTAACGCTAAACTATGAAATTGTAAGAAAATATCAATTTCATTAAAAAATGAGGAAAAAATATATGAGGCAATCATGATAACTCAACAAAAATAAAAGTACAACAAACAATGAAGCTAAGAGCTTAATAATCAAATGTCAAATGATGAATTTGAAAAAAAATTAATAAAAAACTACCATGTTGGAAGGCAACCACAAAAATATAACAAAAAAAATCAACCATAAAACCATTTAAAACCCAAATAATGCAAACCAAATATGGTATAAAAACAAAGTGTAAGAAAACAATTAGGGGCTAACTTGAAGGAAAAAAACTAAGAAAATGATAAAAAAAAAATAATAATTGAAAGAATGAGGACAAAAACTGAATAAAAAATTAAATAAAATTAAATGTTAAGAAAAAAAATAAATAATTAAAAATGATTGGAGCCAACCCGGTCCAACCTTCATAACTTATGAAACGGATCATGAGGCCGAATCACAACATAAAAGGCAAGCCTAAAAAAATAACAATGTAAAATTCTCAAGCAACCAAAATAATTAGGGATAAACTTGAAAAAAAAAATTGAAAAAATGATTGAAAAAATATAGATTTAAAAAGAAAGAGAATCAAAGTTGACACAAAAAAAATCAAATCATAAGGGATAAAATTGAAAAACAATTTCAATTAATAAAAGGATAAGAACAACTAAAAAAACCAATCTAAAGAATAAGGATCATATCTAAAATAAAAATTAAATGTCAATTGATGAAATTGAAAAACAAATTAATTCAATAAAGGATTCAAAACCAAATACATCACAATTAAAAGAACGAGGACCAAATCTAATATAAAAATTAGGTGTAAAGGGATGAAATTAAAAAAAAAATTCACTCAATAAATGATTGAAGACCAAACATATCGCAATTAAAAGACCAAATCTAATATAAAAATCAATTGTCTAGGAATGAAATTAAAAATAAATTAACTCAATAAATGATACAAGATCAAATACATTGCAATAAAAAAAATGAGGATCTAATTTAACATAACAAACAAATGGCTATACATTTTTTTTTTATTTTTTTTGCAATAGCCAACATGTTTTTCTAGAAGGGAAGAGAGGGGAAAACTCTTGGTCGGAGCTCCGCCGCGTGCCAGATGCGAACACGCGCCTCACCACCGTGATAAGGGCGATGAGGTGCATCGAATGCCGCCAAGGAAGGCAGCATTCAATGTTGTTTCGGTACCGTACGTGCTAGACATTTTTTTTTAATTAAAATAGTAATTTATAGATATGTATTAAAAGACCTAATTGTCTTTGACCCAACATGAGAATTGCAAAACAAATCATAGAAAAATACCTAAAGTTCCCTTGCATTCATAGATAAGAAAGATTAATTTTTAAAGGCATTTAAGTAATTGACAAAAAAGTACTTTTACTATACATTTAAAAAATTAGATGTCAAAATTGTCCCCAATCAATTGAAAAATGATATTCGAATCCCCTAGAAAAGATGAATTTACCCTCGCTACCAAGGCAATCGTTAAGTGCAATGAAGGAAACAATGACCAATACATTGTCTGAATCCACAATGTTTCTGCTCATAATGTACAGTAAATAGCTGAGCCCTTTTAGTTTTTTTTTTCTCCAATATGCCTTGTAGTCAATCAGTTAGTTACATGTGACATTGGGTTTGTTTATGTAAATGCTATAAAAAAATTGACAAATACAAACAGAAATACCGACGGAAACAATTATGTTGGTAAATTGCGATGAACTAAACTCTTCGCTAATATCTATCAGTGAATCCGTTGATAGTTTTTAAGTTATAACCTAGCAATTGATCCCTTCTCTCCCCCTCCCCCATTTCTTTATCTTCTTCCATTTTTTCTAGAAAAAACAGCAATAGATCACTAGCTACGTGCTCAATTTGTGTGAACCTGAAAAGGAAGGAAGCTGAAAATTTTTTTCTACTAGCTGGCCTAGTCATTTAACTAGAAATTAAGTAACCAAGATTACCTATTTTTTGTTTTAACTCATTTTAAAAATATAAATTTTTCTTTTGCATTTTTATTTAGTATATTTAGTTTGATTTTGTGTTTACTTATTTTATAGCTTTTGCTCATGAAAATTTATTGTATGAATGCATGATTTGTATATGTTAAGGTTTGTTAAAGATTTTAAAAAATTGCATTTTTTTGTAGTTTGATGAAATTGATTTTGATGTTGTAACTTAGATATTTTTATATTGAAATAAATAATTGCTTATTTAATTAGTGTGTTTTATATTTTATCAATTTTATTGTTAAGTTGAAAATCTCAATAAATATGGAGCAATTTGATTTTTCACAGAAAATTAATAATGATTTAGGGGTACTATCAAAATAGATTGAATAAGTTTAAATTAAATCAATGTTAGCTAATTTATTTAGTTCATAAAATTTATTAATACATGTTGTCATCGATATTCTATATAGGTTTGATATAAGTAAAGGATGATTATTCTTGGATGTATCGAGTTTCACTCGAAGGGCTGCGCATGATAGATTATTGTAGTGGGGTTAAATGTTTTATTAATTACACACTATCTAATCTAAGAAATAGTAGTAGAGGCGGTATTAGATATCCATGTAAGACATGTAAAAATAAAAAGTTTCTCGATCCGAATATTGTAACGATGCATCTTCTATAAAAATAGTTAATGAAAAAAATACTTGTGTTGGTTTGTACACGAAGAACCATATGTTCCTTACGAGACTTTGGTATAAAGGATAGTTGTGTCAACTTCTTGTTCTAGCAATGTGCATGGAGTTGTAGATGATAATAGTAATCCTTAGTATGAATATGGTTATAGATACAATGAGAAAGAATCAGGGTTATGCAAATGAATGCTCAATCGTAGATAAAGAACCAAATGCAGACGCAGCTAGTTTTTTTAATCTTTTGAAAAACTGTGGCGAATCATTATTGGATGGGTTCATAAATTACAGTAAATTATCGATTGTTGCGCATGTGTTCACCATCAAGTCAGATCATGAGTTGAGTGAGGCCGACTATGATAGAGTTGTAGAATGGGCAAGAAACATTTTACTTGAAGTGAATAGGTTAAAAGAGAACTTTTATGTTGCTAAATCAATGATGAAAACTCTTGGCTATACTTCTACATGTTGTACTATTTTGAAAATATAGATTTGACCTAGTAAAAGTATTATCGTTAAGTTGAGCAATATGATATTTGATACATGAGTGATTGATTTTAGTGCAAGGAAGAGATTATTACTATATATGTTCTGTAACCGAAGAAGCATTTATTAGTTTCCAAACATCGACCATGGTTTTTAAAGACGCATGTTGGATCTGTTTTCGGTGAACTGATTAAAGAAGAACTTATTTGTTATTTTTTGTTAAGTCTAACCACGTGATGGTTAAATAGGCAGCTATGATTTCTTTCCTTCGATGTTTGAGCACACATACCATTTTGGTAAGAAGCATGATACTCTCTCTTAGCATGCACGTGGCCTCGTATGGCTGTTTGTGTGGTGGTGTTAGAGGCCAGCCCCTTCTTTTCTTGTTAAAACTCCTTGGTGTCGCTGGACCCTTTATGTGGATTGACTTTTGTTTAAGCTTGTAGGAATGGGCTGTGATATAGGTTAGGTCCGGGTTTGGTTTCCTTTGCTCTAGCGTTGCTAGGTTTGGGCGTTTGTTTCACATGGGCATCCTTTCTTATTCCTGGTCCCATGGGCTGAGAAAGATAGGCCATGTTTTGTGTCTGTGACTATGCATATGTACTCGCTTTGGGTTTACGAGTTTAGGCTCGGTCGTTTTACCCTTGTCTTGGGTTATTTTCAATATAAATACATAACAATATATATATATATATATATATATAAAAGAAAAAGAAAAAGAAAAAAAATCAATTTGAGTTCATATTTTAAAATGGCTAAGTTATTTTAAAAAAAATTCATCGTGGCAAACCCTAGCATTGCAAGAATAAAAAAGAAAGAAAATAAAATCTATATTTTGCTCACAAACAAAAATCCAAAAAACAAAAAATCAATTTAGTAACAAGTTCATTAAGTTTATTAAAACTTGGTTTAAATTAAAAGGCCTACTAGAGTCGAGATACCTAAATTCCAATAAACACAAATATTGGTTTCCAGAACCTAAGAAAATATTTTGTTATTCACTTTTAATACTTGGAACAAATGGATTCATAACAAGCTAATATCTTGAGTGGCATATCCTCCTGATTTCTTTTCTAAAAAAAATATTCCAGTTTAATATTCATTGATATTAGAATTATGAATATTAAGACTTTCTTATAAAATTCACCAATACGATAGTTGATAATATTAGTTTCAGTCAAATATTTACTAACGTTAGAGTTAGGAGTAGTAAGTTCATATAAGACGATTGAATTTCATTAAGGCTCCTTCCATTAGGAGTGATAACATCTTTCATTTAGTGTAATGAGCCCCTTGTTATAGAATCTTTACTAACCGGTTAGGGTTTTTAATGACCATAATATTAAGTGACGACTTCACTTCACAAGATTATAACTTTCCCCTTTGAAAACCAGATAATTTGTTCTTCTTTCTAGTTGTTGTGATCTTGGATAGCGACACTAGGCTTAGAAAATCTTATCATTTCAGGTTAATTTTTTATTTTTCAACCCATATTTGGGTTATTTGATGTCATACCATCTATGCAGGTTTTTAAATGTTTTTGAGTAAAAAATAGCTGAAAAATAGATTTTTTGATCCAAATATATCTCTCTTGATTTTCTAGCTAAGTCTATGGTGGTTTGATTATGAAAAGAGAACGAATGCAAGCACAATTTACTTTGCTTTTTATAGTTAGGATTAGAGGAAAGACGAGGTGCTCTGACCTTGTATTCCAATGGTTGCAAGAGTAAACTAATCTTTATCACAAGTGGAGATCAGTTATGTTTCAGCTACCATGCATCAAGACTCCCTTGCTTTGGTTCATTGATTTGATTCTTTCTTGAAAGCACACCGCACCGCACAGCTACATTATTTAAGAAATGAAAGGAAGGTAGAAATCGACGAACACAGCAATTAATGCCGCTGTGGATGGCATAGTCAAGTGGTTCTGAACTCGACCATTCATTGTTCAGTCTCTATCTCCTTTAACTTGGATTGGATGAATTCGACTGAGATGGCTAATATTTATAGGAGTAGATACAATTAATTACCAATTAACAACAAGGAGGAGTAGGCGGTTTTAGTGTAACCCTCTCTCTTCTTTTGATTTTTTTTAATTTTAATTTTATTTTTCATAATTAATTTTATTAAATATTAAACTTTATAATTTTTTTATAATTCATTTTTTATTAACAAAAGAACTAAAGGAGACCATTTTAGTGTAACCCTCCTAGTAATGTTATTTTGGTGTAGGTATAATGACTTGTTTCAATTTATTTTTTATTGAATTATCTTGATTTTATGACTTAGGTTATGAGTTTGACAAGATAATTTAGTTGACTCGGGTTATATTTTAATCATTTTCTTAATTGATTTTTTTTAATTTCATCTTTTAACACTAAATCTATTGAAAATTAAGATTCATAATTTGTTTTGATTTACTTTATACGAGATAGACATAGTCTTATAACTTAGCATGTAGATTGACAAGTTAATCCTGATAAACCTAAATCTATCTAATATATTGTTATATCAGTATTTATATATAAAAAATCATTTTAAATATTTATCTTGAGTCAAACTATTTTTTTATTAAATATCTAGGTTATCTGTGGGCCCATTAAGAAGATCGGGTTATATCAAATCAATTTGCATATAATTTATTTTAAAAAAATATTAATAATATCTAGATATTATTTTTATATTAAAAAAATAATTTGATATTACCGGCACCACAATGATCTAGTAATTAGCTATTTTTCCACTTAAATAGGTGCTGGCATTTCCTTTGGCCCATTTATAACCATATTTTAGCAAATGATCTAGTATAATCACAACTCCTCGTACAATTTATAGCATTAACCCAACAAGGCCCAAGTTGTTAATTTGGCAGGCTCAACCTGTTTTTTCACAATTTTTTTTTTGAAGTTCTTACTTGAGATAAAAAAAAATTGAAAGGGAAAAAAAACATTTTACTAGATATCTTGATGCGCGCGCGCATATATATATATATATATATATATATATATTAAGCTTTTTTTCTAAAGTCTATTTTAATATTATAATATGAATAATACTAATATAACGATAGAAGAAGAGGCTATACTCACGGATTTTAGAACCTATTTGGTTACGTAGAAGCGTCCACGTTTCTTGCGGTTCTATTGTTTCAAGCTGTTTGGTTAACAGCTACCCACATTTTCAAACTCCATGGGACCCACACAAATTGCGTTCCAAACGCAGGATAAGCAAAAGCAACTCGCAGTTGCTTTTGCCATGGCTGCTGTTCAGAAAACACTGCAACCTTTACCAAGAAATTAATTAGCCTTATCTGTCCTCAACATCACGGTCGTTTTTCTTGTGTTTATACTTTATATGCTTGTAAATAATCTTCGTTCATAGGTCTCATAGTGACATATAAGCTTTCTTTTGTAGAATATAAACTGAAGGTTTTCTTTGTCTAAACTTCTGCCAACTGTAATGCTCTATACATCATTATCTTCTAGCATCACATATTAATATATTATCATTATCTTCATTGGCATTAAAATTGAAAAAAATATTTGTAATACTAGGCAATGCAAACATTGGCTTGCATTCGTGATTGCATTAAAGTTATTGCATTCAACAAGTTTGATAGTCATCTTGATTTCGTTTTTTTAGATACTTTTCCTGATGTCGTTCCACAATCACAAACAACTGGACACCAGAGAGCGTCGCGTATGGATTATATTCGTGATGGCATTGCAAATAGTTTGATGGGACAATAATATTTAATTGTAATAACAAATCACGCTTTTATTATTTTACCGGTATTTATGTGGACAAAATGTTTTATTTTCTCTTAATACAAATAATTATTTTATTTATGTCATTTTTCGTCATTTTGAGTACAAAAATAACCGCAATCACAGATTTAACCAAACATGTTTTTAACAATAATAAAGTCAAACTACACTTTTAACCAAACACTCAAAATATATACACAAATCATAGAGAAAATGCCTTTTTTAAAAATCATTTTTTTCCAACCGCAAACACAACAATTACAGTAAAAACAAACACACTCTTAGTAGCCGCCCGAGCAAATTATGCATATAGGTTCCACAAATGGCATGCCATAGAGAGTAGAATTGAAAATCACACAATGAACGGATTTAAAATCTAGTTTTTAAGTTTTCAGGCCAAAATGGACTTGAGATGGCAATATTTGAATCTTCAATTTAGTTAGTTGGTCGTCGTTCGGAGTCATCTTCAACAATTCACAGATCATTATTACTCTTGGAAAAGAGAGCCTGCATCAAGTCAATTCCAGACATAGCCATAAAACTCCATAAATGATACTAAAATCTCTGGAACTCTGTAGGGATAAATAATTATCAGATTTCATTTTAATGGCAGTATTGGGAAATACACAAAGTCAAGTCACAAGAAAATAATATATAAGATTCCTAATTTATTTCCCACTGAAAATGCATTAAACCAACTGTCTCCCTCTTCTTCCAACTTACTAATGTATTTCAAATCCCAACGTCAATGGCCTGCACCTATCTTTCCCCACCATGGACGCTCTCTTCTCGAAACCTGGCATTGATTCTGACCAACTCCGCCATCCCAATCCAGTGTCATGAATAGCTGTGCCGCTCTACGTCTAGCCTCTCTACATAGTGAGTCACCGTGTCAAAATTATAAATAATAAATAATCTTAAAAAAATAAAAAATTTCATACTTTGTTCAAGGAAGGAATGCCTTTTGGCTAATATGCTGCCTTGTGCCTGGCTATGCGAGGGTGTTTAACATAATCTGAAGTGTTCACTCATAATCTGAAGTGTTACAAAGTGATACAACAACAAACACGAAAATTAGTAAACAATGCCATGTACTTATGCTGGACGCATAGATTTATTCACAGCTTGCAGCTCATTCATTTGATCAAAAGAGGAAACATGAAATATTAACAGTTTGATTTTATTATCCCAAAGTAAATTTTCATTAAAAGCATAGATGGATAAGATTCTACAACTCTAATATTTGTACTTTTGCCATTACATAAACCAACAAATGTACAAAAGTTAAAAATGTCGCTCAGACATTTTTTGCCATTACATGAACAAAAAACCAAACTATGCATAAACTAACTTATAAAATTTCATGTCAACAAGAAAAAAAAAAGACTTCCACTTTATTAAGCAACCATTCATTCTACACAGGAATATTTTGTGCTCAGACAGAACTTTCACGTGCAGAACAGCAAGAACCATTTCATAAATCACGTGACTAGCAACCATAGTAATAATGTAGTTGCTTCTCGGAACCTGTACTAGTGGTGTCGGTCCTCATAGAGAAGACTCCATTCCAGATCTCAGTGAAAGCTCTAATAATAACCCCATGATAGTAAGGCGAATTTAGTTGCAAGAAACAATCAAGAAGCTGTCTAAGATCATCTTTCGAGTAAATCTCCTTCTCCAATATCATCTGCAACATTGAGTGTCTAAAATCCAAATAAGGGTCATCAGAATCTTTCTCAACAGCAACACTTTCACCTCCAACGCGACCGAATCCTCGTACAGCTGTTGAACACTTCATGTTGTTGCCTGTGTCAGAGAAGAAATGGGGTGGTGTGTCCATTGCTGGAGAAAATGTGTTCGGGGTGTCATGATTTTCATGGCCATTTGGAGATTGGTTTGTTGTTATTTTTGATGAAGAGGTTGAAGAAGAGGAGCAGTAGAGATCTTTTTTGTGTTTTTGGTAAGTCGGGGTTTGGAGTTTTGGTTTTGGTTTTGGCTGGCATATGTTGGAAAGTTTTGGTTTCTTGCAGCTGCTACAGCCTAAGTTCAGTGAGACTGTGTTGAGAAGGAACGTTTTCTTGTTAGTGGACATTGTTGATTGCTAAAAGATGCGCGTAAGAGATAGGGAGAAGAAAGGAGTCTGTTGGGATTTTCCTTGAAGAGTGCCCGAGGAAGTGGATGAGTAGAGATGAGGCATTTGACTGAGTCTGGGGGAGGTGAGGGTTCTCTATAAATCCTGCATGAGTTAAGATGGGTCCATGCTCTGCCCCTGAATGATGTTATGACTCGCCTGTTGATATTTATTTATCACATCATGTTCTTGACCGTACACTAATTATTCTTTATCAGATAATTATTTTTATTTTTCCTGGTGTGAGATCAGATAAATATTGTCATATTGGGATTGTGTAAATCAAATGTTTGACTTGGTTCTAAAGGCCATCTGATAAGCTGCATCTTTTATGAAGAAAGTAGTTTAGTAACGTCACCATTGTTTTCTTCTTTCTAGTTTAATCCAAGGAGGTACTATGCCATGCTTTGAAGACAACTGTAACGAAGCTGGAATCATAAATTAATTATGAAAATATGCTTGAAGATGATTAATGGCCTTTTTCCATGTACAGGTCAGACTTTGAATGTAAGGGAACTAATACTGCATAAGAAAGCTTGAGCATCGTATTTAATTAAGCAGGCATTTCACTCTTATAAAAGATAATACAACAGTCCCAGTGCCAAACTTCTAACTTTTGGCACTTGACATGTTCATAAAATAATCAACTTTTACAGACGTCATCAATTAAGATGGTAAAATTTAATTTTACCTGCCAAACGACGATCAAGTTCTGTTTATGATAAGAGGACTAGGTTAAAGAAGAAAAGGGACAAAACTAGGCTAATCTCTGCCGTTGACAATGCTTCTTTGGCAAATGAAACAATATAACAACATACACTGAAATCTATGAAGAACTCGAATATGTTTTAGCATGGAACATTTTCTTTTTAAGTAAACTCCCTGGGTTAGTGTAGGGAATGGTGAAAAACTATTTTCACTCAATAAAATGTGAAAGTTATTTTAATGGAAGCACACATAATCCTGATACTTTCATCTCTACCCTTACAATGCCAGCAATACCCACCAACCTGTAGAAAATTTTGCTTTCCAGCCTAACACTCTGGTCAATCTATGAATACTTAAGAGATTCGGTTTAACGTATTGGAGAAAGTAGAAAATCCCCCATTTTCAAGAAATATATGAAGTTATGATTATGAAAGATTCAGAATCGTACAAACTTCGCAATAGATTAAAGTAAAGGTTTGCTGCTCTGCTTTTGCCCTGGACCAATGCAAATGGCTCGGCCTTTAAGGTTCATTTCTAAAAACTTGGCCTGGCAGTATCCAGCTCGAATTTACCACAAAGAGGAGTTAATTTTGAGAGTTCTTGTTAGTCAAGTCTGATAAGTGAGACATAGAGCAAGGGCGGTAGAGACAAAATTGGGTTCCAAACCTGTCCTAGTCTTAAATCATAGGCACACAGTACCTAGCGGTAAAAAAATAGTGCATGAAAAAAATGACAGAAGAAACAAAAGAAGAAGAAGAAGAAGAAGAAGAAGAAGTGAGCTAACTGCATTTATAGCTGGAAGAGTGGTAGAGAAATGGGGTTACAATGGATTTGTTAGTTAACCGAGAGTTTTGTTTGCTGGTGTGATTCTCAATTTACTTTTAAATATTCCATTGATCAGATAAATAAATAAATAAATAGATGGGAATTAAGAAGTTAGGGTTTGAGTGCACGCTTTTTTCATTGAAGTATCAAATCTGATGCAGCGGGAACTAAGCATTAATTATTCATGTGCTGAAACTAATGCTCACAGCAATGCCAATTCAGTAAACAAAGCAGAGCACATAAGCATGTATTTTATCAGAAATGTGATTATATCAAATAAACAACTGTGAGAACATATATAGAACTGCTCATTCCACTTGCACATTCGCTTTGAACATATTGGTGGTGGCTTTTAGTTGGAAACGTGTTTTTGCTGGTATGAAGACAAAATTGGGTATTTCATTTCGTGAAAATCAAAGTCCTTTCGGCGCACAAAATACAAATAAATGATGAAATAACAAACAATCAAAAAAATATTAGCAAAATATAATAGTTTAAAGATGTTGTGGTTCAAAACCGTAATATTTAATTATATATCGTGGTTTAGAACCACAACATTTGAATATATATATTGCGGTTGTGAAGCACGGCATTGCGATATTTATAAACACCTTGATGACACTTGTTCGGCTGCTCCTAACACGAAAAATTCTTATAGAAACACTTTTTTTCTGCAACTGGCCCAACAAAGAAGGCAACTAGCCTGGCAAAAAGAATCAATTTAACTGGATTGACCTTGTCTAAAGGGCCTCCTAAGCTATTTCAGTTGTAGATTGATGAGGAATACTAGACAAGAGATAAGGTACAAGGGACTGCGGGAAAGTACATAATCATGCAACATTTGACAAACTTCATGATGTAGCTCTTGACTTCTTATTTCCTACACAAGTAGGTTTCCAAACAATAAGATATGAAGTCATATCAAAATTTAATTGATGTTGTAGTTATGAATCGCGATATCAATTAAAATTTTATATGTTACGGTTCACAACCACGATATTTAAACAAATATCACGTTTTGAAAACCAGATTTAGCTTATGCATTGACTATTGTTAGTCAATTTATGTATAATCTAATAACGCAATATATGAATGTAGTTTTGAGTATTTTGAGATATCTGAAAGTTACAACTAAAAAAGAGAATTTTATTTATTAAAAATATAAATTGTCAAAGCATAGATGCATATACTAATCCTGACAAGGCTGGAGTAGTAAATAATAGGTAGTCTATTTCTAGTTATTTATCTTTATAGGTGGTAACCTCGTTACATAGAGAAGCAATAATCTAAGTGTTATAGCTTGCTTAAATATAGAAGCTGAATTTAGAGGTATGACTCTTCGACTTTATAAAGCATTGTGGTTAAGAATTCTATTGTAAGATTTTATAATATAGGATTTTGGTTATTCATCCCGTCAACTTATTCAACTATTTATGACAATAAAGCAGCATGTGTTATTACTTATAATCCAATTCAACATGATTATATAAAATATATAAAGGTAGATAGATTCTTTATTAAGAAGAAAATTGGATAAAAAAATTATGGAGTATCCTAATATTAGATTAAGGATCAATTTCTCATCTAAGTAGTTTTAAATCAAGTTTTTTAAAGATTTTTAAACAAGTTAGGTATGTGTGACATTTATGTATCAACTTGAGAATAATGTTAGATTTCTTGTAAATTTTATAAAGATTGTATAGTTAGGACATAATATTTAGTTTCAAGATTAGCAAATTTTCTATATATTCTTTTATATATATTGTACACTTTACTTTCTTTAGAATAATATTAAAAGAAAACTAAAACTAGAAGGGAAATTACTATGCACCTAGACTCGAAACATTATTTATTGAAATAATATTATGATAAAATTGCTCTTATGCCATTAAACTTTTAACTAGGCATTGAGGTCACTAAGGTCTTTTCATCATGAATCAATTATCATTTTTAAATTGTGTGGGGGCAGAATAGTCTTTTTACTTTTTTGCATAGTAAAATAACTTGACTACCCCTCAAATCAAAAAATATTAAATCTGACATTCAGGGCCTTTTTGGTTTTTTCAATTATTTTAGCACAATATGATTACTTAATTATCCTTTAAGAGAAAAATCTATTAAACTATCTTCCAAGAACTTTTTAATATTTTCATTGTGGTTTTATGGTTAATATTAAGTTGACTTATGGGCATTTTTGTATTTGATCAAATATTAAATATTAATAAAAAAAACTGTTGGTGCGTGTGAGGTTGTTCAGTGACCAAATGTTGCCTTCCGCAGTGGTGTTTGAATCGTCTTAGCATCCCCTCTATGATGAGACTACACATGTGGCAATGTCCCTTGACTTAATGTCGACGACCTTTTTCTTCTTCTTCTTTTCTCTCTAATCCTCAATTTTAATATTTACCATTTCAAAATGTTAAAGTAGCCCTTCATTTTATTATTTTTTTATATTTAATCCATATTCTTTTGATTGCTATTTTTTTATTTAGAATAATTTATAAAAATAGATTTTCTTTTCAGTTTCATCCCCCTTCAATTTTTTATATTTCAAATTTAGTCTTATTTTTTTATTGTTATTTGTTTTATTTGAAATAGTTTTTTTAATTTTATGTAAATAAATTTCATACTTCTTATGTTTTTTCTTATCAAATTTGTTTCATATTCTTTTGATTGCTATTTTTTTTATTGTGACAGCTTTTTTTAATTGATTTGTTTTTCAATTTCATCCTTCAACATTAAATTGGTTAGGAATTGAGGTTTTTTATTGAGTCCGGGTCTAGGATTTTATGGGTTACGAGTTTTAGAGATTAACCGAAATTTAGGAGGTTTGCCTGAGTTTGCCTAGTTTTTTTTTCGCCTTTTTTAAAACTCATGTTTTTTGAGTTTTATCATTCAACATTTATTCAATTGGAGATTGGGCTATGTTATTTTATTTATTTTCTTTCTATAGATTTTTTTATAAATTTTGAAAATTACTCGGGCTATCTTGGTTATTTTTATTTGTCATTATTCTTTGTTAAATTTACTTTGGTAAATTTTTTAAATTAATTTTTTTTTTCTGATTTTATCATTCAATATTAGATCGGTTGGAAATTAATTTTCTTTTTAAGTTTCATCCTTCAAGGTTGGAGTTTTTTGGTATTGGGCTTCGTGATTCCCTTTAATTCCTTTCTATTCATTTATCATAGTTCCATCACTTAGACTGTGAGTTTGGAAGGTTAGCTCGGGTTGACTCAGATATATTTTAGAATTTTTTTAATTTAATAGTTGTTACATTCCATCCTTCAGCATTGAGTTGTTTTGGAATTGAGCTTCGTAATCTTTACCGGCTTGCTTTCTATTTTCATTCACATTATGTAATTAAGTGCCTGGTTTGTTAGTTGTTTTTCTATCTTTTTTTAAATCAATTTTTTTTCAAGTTCACCCCTCTATATTTTGTTTGGAATTGGAGTTAAACTAACCTAAACCACCTCTAGCTAAACTTGAAGATCATGACCAGACTAGGTTTTTTTTCCCTCATATATAAAAAATGAAATAAAGAACTTCGTGGTATTTCCTAAAATCCTAGCTAGTGACATTGCCAATACGTTGACTGGAGTGTGGACTTATTTCAAAATGTATTCTGTCTGTTTTTTTTATCATTTTAGACCGTTTAGTTGGTTATTTGACAGTATTTTATAGCATTTGACAGTAAATAGAGAATTGAAGATAAAACAATTGATGCTTATGTAGTTTTGGAAAGAGGTAAGAACTGAAAATATGGAGGTTGGTTTGTTTTCCTGATTGGCTCTCCATGCCGCTTGGAATTGGATATGGCATCGATCAACTTTTGGCATACAACAACACACTAAAGTACGATCGAGTAGATCTCCTATGTTTTTTTACCTGTCAACTACCTGAATTAAGGTCTCATGTTTCCAAAGTCAATGCCTGTTAATGTAGTTTCTCTGTTGCTCGGCTTTTTTGTGGTAAGAAATCTGTAAGAGTATGCATTAAAATGCTGACATACTTTTGCACGTTTGATTCGGGGGCGCGCGCACACACATATATATGGGACGTGATTCCACGTTTGACTTGCATGTTTGTTTTCCAGCTAGCTCTAGAACAAGGATGCATGGCTTTGATCTCTTAATTTCTTGCACGAGAATATTTTATTAATATCTGAAATGATAATTTGCCACCCATTTAAGTAGATAAATCTAACAACTAATCCATCTATTTTCGGTTGTTGTTATCTGAAAATGAGATTGAGGGAATTAAAGAGATGAAATTAGTGATACAAACTTATAAATATATTCTTTCTTTCAATTAAAGAGATGAAAAACAATGTTCACATACAATTAACCAATTATGGAGAAAAGATGAAGAATTTATTATATGGCTTCGGAAGCAATTTACATGGAGATTGCCCTAAACTGGAGCTTTACCAAAACTGCCTCCATTTCTTATGGCTCCTGAACTAAATGACAGAGACACCCTCAGGAATCAGGAAACTTTAACTGCCAAACGGTGAATCCGTTGGCAGAATCCCAAAACAATCCCCTCTTTCCCTCCACTTAAAAAATATTAGAGAGGCGTCCATTGCAAGAAATCCCTCCCTTCTCCATTTTTTTCTCCTTTCCCCCTCGCTATTCTCTTCTTTAATTAACTACAGGGCTGCTGCCCTTTTTCCTATATATAGACACACACATTAATTCTGTTTTTTATAAAGAATTTTTGTCTGTCCTCTGCTCTCACGTCTCTGCGGATTTTCTTGCCATTATTCGCAGAAACAGAGATCCCTCTCTCAAAAGGTTTAAACCCCATTTCTCTTCTAAAGAATCTATAATCACTGTACTAATCCCATGTTTGGTTGATTTATATCTTTCTATAATGCAGAGCTTGAAGAATTCTTCACGTGAAAGCTTCTTCAAGAGTTTGTTTCTTTGCACAAGTTGATCATTGCAAGTTCATTGGTGTTGGTAGTCTCTTCTTTTGGTAATTCATTTATTTACAGGTGCTTTATCTTCTTCTTCTTCTTCTTCTTCTTTGGATGTCAACTTTTGTCTTTTGGTTTACCGTTCTTTTTCGCATATTGATTGAATGTTGAGAATTTTCTCTTAAAGGTGTTTCAGCAATTTTGGAGAGTGTATGATCAGAGATTAAGGATGGTAGGAGATTTCATCATCAGATTTCTTGTGTACGTTATTCAACAATATTCCTTCATCTCCCCCCCCCCCCCTTTTGTTTCGTTTGTTTCTGTTGCTTCACTATGATTTTTATCTTTGTTGCTCTTTCCTTTTCTTTTTTGAATGACGTTTCTTGAAATTGAATATTGTGTTTTTTTGGATGATGCCAGGTTGCTTTTTGGATATGCATACCCAGCATTTGAATGTTTCAAATCTGTGGAGAAGAACAACGTGGATATTGAAGAAATTAGATTCTGGTGTCAATATTGGTAAGTCCCCATATGTTCATTCAACCCAGCAGACATGGTCTTCATTTTTATGTTGAAATTGATTCTATTCAAGGTCTCCTCAGAAAGTTTAGTTTGATGTTCTTTCGCGATAGCAAGGTGAATAATCCATTCTGTTTCAGAAATTATTAGAAAAAGGAAAGAAATGGAGAAAGAAAAAAGAAAAGAAAAATTGAGATTTTGAGTTAGAATGGAGAACAGCCAAATCTTTACTGGTGGTGATGGGGATCATGTGTTGGATTCTCTATTCCCTGATCCATCCTGGTGTGACTTCTTAAAAGCAGTAGTAACACTGCATAAATCATCATTGCTTAAATTACAAGGGTGTTCCAGTTCCATTCGTCGTCTTTATACATGAATTTTCTTTTATCTTTATGCTCTGCAATTGAATTATTAGTGTAATTCTTATTAAACCTTGCAGGATCATTATTGCACTTGTAACGGTTTGTGAGAGGATAGGAGACATATTTCTTTCATGGTAAGCAGGGTTCTGAGGTTCTTATTTACATTCCCAGCAGCACCATTTTGTGGTGTCTGATTTTATTCTCATTTTATGGTGAAGGTTGCCAATGTATGGTGAAGTGAAGCTGGCGTTTTTTATCTACTTATGGCATCCAAAAACAAAGGTAAAGAGAGAAGATGGTTAAAAGAGACTGGGGAAGGAATTTTGTTCACCAAGTTCAGCAAATCATATAACGTTAAACCTTTGCTCAATGCAGGGAACTGGCTATATCTATGACACCTTGTTGAGGCCTTTGGTAGCAAGGCATGAAACGGGTATCGAAAGGAAGCTACAGGAGATGAAGGCTAGAGGTTGGGACTTTGCCATCTACTACTGGAATAACTACACAGAACTGGGGCAAACTAAATTCTTTGAAGCTCTGCAATACTTGGCGAGTCAGTCAGGAAAGTTTACAAACAACAACAGTGAGGTAGATTATTTTTCCTTCAAAACAAGCCATCGAATCAGTAAAATGATTCCAAAAGTGGACGCACAAGTAATTACTAGCTAGAAGCAACCACTTTCACCTCCACAAGCAAAATAGAACTTGCCATGTTGGACAATGATGCTAGTTGCATTTGTTGTTCCTTCTTGCCTTGCCCCTGCCCTGCCAATATTCTTTATTGCTTAGCATATCTGCATCCCACAAATTCCACTCTTTCTTCAAAGGGTATCTAGCTTGTAAAAAACCTGACGACTTTATCACTCTCCAACCCTCAAAGTATTTATGCTCAAATTCAAACTCCCATCACACACTATCGTTACCAACCCAACAGTTCATAAAAAGCTCTCGTCCCCATAGGCTATAGCTTTGTAATGGACTGCCCAGATCTTCAGGAAGAAACATCTGTCATTAAACACACTACAGGCTTTAGAACTAGTGAATTGGATCCAACTTCAGAATCAACAGGTTAAGCACATTGTATTTGTAAATAGAGCAGATTGACAATTTTGGTATTCATTAATAAACAGACACGCACATGCATTCACAACTTTGGTTTCTTTGATATTATATATAATCACAGCTCTTAATATACATAAAAACACTAACCTTGATCAACTAAACTAGCTGTGATTTCTCGAACCAAACTTGCAGAAGAGCAATGGCGATGAACCTAGTGCTACGTCTCCAAATGAGTTACCATCATTGGCCAAGAATACAAGCAAGAACTCCAAGTCGCCACCAAGACCACCGACAACGCCTGGCAGCAGCACAATCAACCGAGAAGTTGCAGGATCACAAAAATCCAAACGAGTACAAGTCCACCTCAATGAGGAAACAGAATCTGTTACCGCAATGGACACGGACAACTCAACTAACCTTGATCCTAATGTCAATGAAAAGCTCCACCAATTTCGTACGAGGCTACGAAGATCAAAACCAACTCAACAATGAAAGAAAAATGTATTAAAAGAAAAACTGTACTAAAAAACAAACTTGCGAAAAAAAAAGATACGAAGAATTAAAAAAAAAAACTTTAGACGTCCTTCTTTTCTTCATTTCCAAATTGAATCCCAATTATTCTTTCATTTTCTTGTATATACATGATTTTTTCTTTCTTTTCTTTCTACATTATTTCTGGGTCATATAACTCAGATACGCATTGAAACTGAAATTGAGACTGAGTTACTGCAATTTGTTAACGTGGACTCGAATGGCATGGAGGATCCGATCAAAAGCACTTGTTATGCTCGGAATAACAAGACCACTAAGGAACCGAAAACATGCAGTGATGGGATTCTTGGTGGAGAACCGAAGCCAGACGCGTCGGAGGAAGTGGCCAGACGAATCAGCAGAGGGGGACATGGGCTGGAGGTAAGCCCAGGCAGCATGTTTGACAAGGCGGTTGCGAATGGAAATTTCATACGGGGATGTGGTGGTGGAATTCGAAGATGTCGGAGAGTTAACGGTGGCGGAAGGGAGAAGGTCTTTAAGAGAAGTGTAGGATGAAGAGGATTTTAGAGAAAGGAGGGAGATGTCAAGGGGAGAAAGTGTGGTGCCATTTAAGTGTGATGGAGGGAGGATGGAGGAGGGGTGGAGGGAGAGCTTTGTTGGGATAACTAATGACATGGCTATTGAGTTTCTCCGGCGAAGGGTGGCTGTTTGTGAGGGCTCTTGGTTCATCGTGAGGGAAAGAGAGAGGGGAGAGGGGGGGATGGAATTTCAGAGTCTACTTGGGAATATGGCGGCTTTTTGTATCGCGTTGTGGGTGGGTGGTTCGTTGGGTCAGTGATGGCTGAGGACTAAAGGGCTACTGCCTGCCATTCTTTTGACGGCAACATTTTTTGACATGACGTCGTTAATGTTATCTTTTCCGATGTCATTGGTGGGTGCTCTTTTGTCGTTTTATCGATAGTTATTCAGCTCCGCTGGTCCTACCTGATCTGAGTTGAGTTATAAGTGTTCACGTATGTACGCTTCTTAGTTCTTTCTATTCAAATCTAAACATTTATTAATTTTAAATTATATGAAATAAACTCTAAACATAATTTTCAGATTTAAAATATTTTTAAATAATCAACCACCAATACTAAAATAACTACAATTTAAAATAATTCAACACAAATAAAATATCAAAATATTATAAAAATAAAAAGTTTTAATTCAAAAAATAAACATAAATCAAACATCATTCACATCATTAATATAAAAATAAAAATCTTAATTTTATGTAATAACATGTAAAAAAAATCATCATCTAGATATTCTAACTAATTATTATTTTTATTAATTTCATCCACTAAAGTTAAAATAGACAAAAATATCTCAATTATCTCTCAATTTAAATTATTTCCTTCACAAAAACTATATTATTTACTTATTCAATAAATTAATATTATCATGACTATTAGGAGGATCTAAAGCATTTTTTGTTTTGCTAAAATTCTTACAAAGTACAAACATGAAAGAAAACAACATGAATATAAATCATATATATTAGTAATAAATTTAATTTTAAAAACTCAATAGTAATTTTAATGAAAATAGTAATAAGTTTTTTTAATATTATTATTAATATAATAATATTAATTTTTTACCTTTGTTGAACCCTTAAATTGTAACAAATAAATACCAAATCACTTTAATTTTATCAAATTTTTATCTGGAATAGAAAGGACAAAGTAAACCCGGAACATCTTTAATGGAATTGAGTGAGAAATCTAGAATGACCGGAGATCCTACATGAAATAAAATTTATTCTATTTTTTTTTAAATGGTATGAAATATAACGGCTGGAATATAACGAAATTAGTAATCTTGATTTAAAGTATTTTTTTGAAAAATATATAAAAATAAATTTGCAAGATGGACTCTTTAATTTTCCACCTACATCTACTCCTAATGATCTCCTCAGCTGCTGCTGAAACTTTTCCACTGGCAAAGCTTGTGTAAAGATGTACTCTTTAATTTTCCACCAGTAATTAAAACTTATTTCTTTAATTTTCCAGTTAACCAAGCTATTTGCTTCTTCTTTTTTAGGTTAATATGGATGTTTAAGCAAGCTTACTCGGATCTCGACTAATTTTATAGGTCTTGAAGTTAACGATCATGTAAACCTCCAGTAACCCTGAGATTTGTAGGACTCGAATTAGTGGTCTCTAGAAAGCAAACTCAGGATCTGATTAGTTGAACTACATCTTTCTAGGTTAACTATTTTCTTTTTCATTATTACCCATGTGGATATATTTAGAATGCATTGAGAGAAGATTTAATTTGGGGACCAAAATTTGAGATTATATCAATAATTTAACTCGTAATCTATTTTTCACTTCACTTGAAAGTTGGATATAATATAAATCCATGGAAACTATCCGAAAATACCACCAAAATACTACAAAATATGGAAAAGAAAAACTAAAATGATATTTCATGACGTTATTTCGAATAAAAGGGATCGTATCCTACAAGAAACGCCAGCAACATTAATATTAATATGCATATGAGCAATGCCATGTATGTGGTATTATAACTCGTAATTATTTCTTAGAACTTTAACACACATCTTCACTTGTATAATTAATTAAATCCACTGTAATGTCCATTAATTGATCCATAGTCCATGTGATGATATGAAATTATGAATATTAATTTATTTATTTTTTCATATAGTTGTATTAACCTTTTCTTTTCTGGTAAAAAAAAAAAACAATTGAAAGTAAAGGATAACAGAGTTAAATAAAACTTTCTTATAAAAGCATGATATAAAGAATATTGTTTTATATAATGATTTAAATATTATTTTTTAGAATTTTTCATGACAAATGAAATTTGTATTTTTTAAGTGTTAACTATTGAAACAATCTATGAAACATTGATAAAACAAATATCAAAAATAAAAAATAATAATTAAATACATGTAAAAATTTAATTTCTTAAATATTAAATATGAGCTTATCATTCTATAGAAAATATAATAAAACTTTTTATTTTTTTTTCATTAAAAGTAAAGTCATTTGTAATTTTCAATAATGATAATTGGTATGCATTAAAATATATAATAATATATTCAAAAAAAATATTTTTAGTATTTTCTTAATAATAATATTTAGTGTGCATTAAAATATATATGATTTTATTCAAATCTTATTCTTACATAATATTTGATTGGATTTTAAACCCTTGCAAATTCTTTTCATTTTCTTAAAATTAATTTTAACGTTTTTATTAATATATATGCAACGTTTGTGTTAAAAATACTAATAAATTAACTACTATACTTAGAAAAGTTGGGGTTTGCCCTGCCACTTTCACTGTTCATCTAGATAGTAAAGGAGATAGCCCTTTTTTTCTTTTTCTTTTTAAATATATCTTCCATTTTTTCGTATTAAATTTTTTTTGGCTTTTTTCTCTTTCAATTTTAAAAATATTTAAATACATTTTTTTAAAGTAAATTTTGTTGTTTTTGTAAAAAAAAAATAATTTATTTATTATCATAAAAGTACTTTGTATGGAATTATAATTCCAAATACTAAATACGAGAGGATAAAAAAAAATAGAAAACTCAAAAATTAATTGCAAAATAATCTTTCAAAACTTTAAAAATTTATTAAAATTAAATTAAGGTGATGTTTAGAAAAAACCTATAAAAATAAATACATGGCTTGAAAATTTTATTGGAACTCGTTTGTCAAACAAACCTTATTGACACAAAAATTGCAAGTATTTTTGATAAATTTCTATCAAGCCAAACATGGCCTTACACGCCTTGTAGGCTCAACTCAAACCCTACGGGTTGGGCTTCTTAACACAAAACCAAGCTGGGTCCAAATGGGCTAAAAGAGAGAATGACCCAACCTTCCTTTTTCTTTAAAAGCAAAGGAGATTAAAAGCCCAAATCCATAAATAAAGAAACAAGAAAGCCCACCATGCTTTAAAGATCAACCTAATAATTGTATGCAACACCTTCTTATTTCCAAAACATTTAAACATGCTAAAACCTTATCTGTTACACACATTATTTCTTTACCAAACAAGAGCATTAAGCTGTTATATGCAAATAACTACCATGACTGCAACTTCAACAAAACAAAACAAAAAGGATATACCTCACTAACTCTGCCGCACCGGTTTTGGGAGAGTTCTACGCTGCTGCAACTGCTGGAGCTAGACTGTGATGCTGCTGGAGCTGGTGCACGCTGCTGCTGCTGGTTCTTCCTCGAAATACTGTTGTTTGAGGGTGTACGATGGACTGCTCACGGTGTTGCACCAGGGTTTGTAAGTAAATGGGATCTTAACCTTAATGTTAGAGAATAGATACCGACTATTTATTGAAGTTAGTGACAAAAGCTTGTTCTATTTTACAATTAACAAAGGGACACAAGGCTGTTTTTGCAAGCAGCGTTGTGCCTGGTAGTGTTTTTGGGAGAGTATTTACGAGTTTATTTGATATAAAATTTGTGTTGTATGGTAAAAGGATGAGGGAGAAATTAGTTCTGAAATGTAAGCATTTGCGCATCGTTTTTCTTTTGTTTTAGGGGAAGGAGACCATGAATAGTAAAATTATGATCTTTCTTAATTTGGTCCTTAAACTTGTAGTACTTTGCAATGGAATCAGCCCTAATATTTTGGATTCCTAGCAATTTCACCCTTAGCCAGCTTTTTCGATCAAATCCTCAAATTTCAGAACTATTTACAAAGTGGTCAATGGTTCTGGATTTCTTCAATGTGATCCTCAATTGAACTTTATACTTCAAATTTATTTCAATTAAGTCCTTGATTGCACTAATTTAGCCTTTTAAAATTTTAATTGTGTCCCTAATCTTTCAATCTTTGCAGATTGATCCAAATTAGGCCTTCAAAGTTGATTCTTCTTTAATTGAGTCCTCGATTGAATCCTTCAAAACTGTTAGAAGTTTAATTAAGTTTTTAAACTTAATTAATTCTTCTAATTTTGTTCAAATCAGATTTCAACCTTAAACTTTATTTAAATCATTTTTCAGCACATCTTGTAAACATATCTTAATCTAACTATTTTTCTGGTATTTTAATTTTTTGCAACTCAAAGGCTTATTCCTGAAAATATTTTTAAATTTTAAATTTATGATATTATTGGGTTTTCGAATAAAAAAAAATATTTTTTATAAAAAGTTTTTAGAATCCAAAATTAAATTATAACAGCGACAACGATTAAATTATGTTATTTCCCCACTACTTTTTCGAGTTGTGTTATTTCACTATAATTTAAATATTTTTGTGCTAATAGCACAAAATAGCTTAATTTGAGTGGCGTCAGCCTTTTCCTGTATGTGTGTGTCCTTCCTTGTCCATGATTTCTTGTGTTTTATCATAATGTGTCAACTATCAACAACAATTTATTTCTGAAAGAAGGTCAACGAGGATGAAACTCACATACTGGCTTTTGATACCTTAATTACGTGTAAAAAGTTCATTGTTCGTCCCTAGCATGCTTTGCCTCGTATTGGGCTGTTTTTTTTTTTTTTTTTCTATTCAGGAGTTGCTAATATTTTTTTTAAAAAAATTCAATGAGATGGTTTGATTTAATGACAATAAATGAATAGAACTTAGAAAGAAAAGGTGATCAC